>ENA-ORRQ01000143-ORRQ01000143.1-human-gut-metagenome-genome-assembly--contig:-NODE-143-length-70422-cov-4.739210_pt1 | contig 70422 bp, 61 predicted proteins | sample MGYA00242177_ERZ509138 | MGnify/ENA primary metagenome ERZ509138 (study PRJEB26280, sample SAMEA2338628) | human gut metagenome | biome: human gut; feature: human-associated habitat; material: faeces... | reverse complement strand
AGCCGTCCCGGCAGCCGACATGATGGCGATATTAATCAGAAACGTGATGATGGTGCACACGGGGATGAGCAATGCACCGAGGCTGCGCAGGGGGGTAGCCAAAGCCTTCACCAAGTGAAGGTCACATTTGGAAGCCGTCACCACGGCGGCAAAACCCATGGCCGAACAGATGGCCGGTACCAATGTCGGATTGGTCATTCCTTTAATAAAAGCTTTAAAGGGAGCGACCGGGGATCCGGCGATCAGGCACATGACCAAACCGGCAAGAAATAAGACCATGCGTGTTTCAATGCGCTTGACAAGCGCGTAGATCGTCAAGACGATCACGGCGACAGCGCACCAAATTTGTATAGTCATTTTGTGAACTCCTCGAAGAACAGTTAGAGAGTGGACTGCTTTTAGTCCTTCGAGATTGGCATTATTGAGAAATAAGAAAATGTTTAAAAGGCAATAAAGTCAAATATAGGTTGCAAAAATGTCAATTCAATGAGTGTTCAACAAAGGGCTATGAAAATAATTACTGAAAAATCAAAAAGAAACGAGAATCCCCAGGGTCCTTTCAATATTGCAAAGTAAACTAAAACAAGTTGACAATTTTTCAATATGCAAGTGAAAACCCTAACTCAGTATTAATGCAGCACTAAGCAAATTTACCTATTTGCTTTTGAACGGTTTTCGACTGATGCTGTTTTTTCCCAATTGAACCATTAAGTAAATTTCCTTACAATGTCGAAAATTTTCCAATGAGCTCAACGAATTAGATTACTAGCTATGGATATCGCTGCGACTCTTGAGGCGTTCTACAACAAAGTAGACCTTTTGTATCTGACCGACGTGATCGGTATTGTGGCCTTTGCTTTTGCGGGCGTTCTTATCGGTATTCGCATGAAGTGTGATCCGGTCGGCATTTTTGTTTTGGCCTTCTCGACAGCTTTTGGCGGTGGGATTGTCCGCGATTTGCTGATTGACCGTCGCCCGATGTACTGGATCGCTAATCAAGAATTGGTTTGGTTGGTTTTGCTCATTACTATCTTTACACCGATGATTTTCCGCTTCTACAAAAAGCATCTTTCCTATGATGTGTTTGTTTGGAGTGATGCCATCGGTTTGGGCTTTTTCTCCGCTGTTGGTACCAGTCACGGTGTCAATCTTGGCGTGCCTTATTTGCCCGCGGTTCTCTGCGGTGTGGCCACCGGTGTTTTCGGCGGTCTTTGCCGTGACACCTTCTTAAATATCAAGCCCTCTCTTATTTATGACCATCAGCCCTATGGTTCCGTTGCATTTGCCGGTTGCTGGCTCTACATTGCGATGATTGAGTTGGGCTTTGACAATACGCTGAGTATTTGGGTTGGATCGCTTTTTATCTGTTTTTTCCGCATGTGGTGCTATTACCGCTCGTGGCGCATCGCCTATCATGACGAGTTCATCCATGAGGATCCGTCTCCAGAGACTGACCGCGACCGCCGCCAACAGTAGTATTGGTTTGTTTTTTCGTAGGCCGCACAATAGGCGGCCTACCGGGCGTCTGGACAGGACGCTCTTTTTGTTTTTAAAATCAAATTCCTTTTTTAGGTAGGAAATAGTTCGTGCGTTTGCGCCAAATTCGTATCAGCGGTTTTAAATCGTTCGCTGATCTCACTGTCATTGAAGTGCCCTCATCCATTGTTGGGATCGTGGGGCCGAACGGCTGCGGCAAATCCAATGTGATTGAAGCTGTGCGCTGGGCCTTGGGTGAAGGTAAGGCCAGTGATTTGCGCTGCAAGAGCATGAGCGAATTGATTTTTGCGGGTTCAGACAACCGAAAGCCCGCCGGCCGCGCCATGGTTGAACTGGTTTTTGATAACAGCGATGGCGCGCTTCAAGGACCCTGGGGATCTTATGTGGATATTTCCGTCAAGCGTGTTTTAACGCGTGACAATACGAGTTCCTACCTGATCAATAATCAGCAAGTACGTGCCACCGATGTTCGGGATCTCTTCATGGGAACCGGTCTTGGCGCCAATTCTTACGCCATTGTCAGTCAAGGCATGGTGACGGAATTTGCCAAAGACTCGCCCGAAAAACGGCGTGAATATCTTGAAGAGGCTGCGGGTGTCTCCAAATATAAGAAACGCCGCAAAGAGGCCGAGTCCAAATTAGCCAGTACACGGGCCAATTTGGAGCGCGTCAGTGACCTGCAGGTTACGCGCCGGGAGTCTTTAAAAAGGCTAGAAGAAGAAGCTCGGGTTGCTGAAGAGTACCAACAACTTAACGCCAAACGTGAAGCACAGGAATCGCTTTGGTGGTTTACCCAGATGGTTGAGGCTAAAAATGCCATCGACCGCATTAACGCCCAAGTGTCGGCCGCTCAAGCAGAAGTCGGTAAGAATGATTCTGAATTGAATCGTCTCCGTCAAAATCTCCAACAACTTCGCTCCAAGCTCAACGATGCCAATATCACAGTGCTCGGGAAAACGCAGGCTTTAGCGGAAGTGGATAAACAAATTTCCGCCGTTGAAGGCAATATTCGTTCCATTGTCGAGCGACGGGCGCTCATGAAAACGCAGCTTGAAAGTTATCGTTCAATGCTTGAGGCACGCGGTCGTGAAGTCTCGGCTCAAGGCGAAAAGATTCACGCGTTAAGCGCTGAACGCGAGGAAAAAGAAGAACTCGTAGCGACGGCCAATGAACGCGAAGCGGCTTTGGAGGAAAAGAAATTTGCTGCTGAAGAGCTGGCTCATCAAAAGGAGCTTGCTTTTGAAGCGCTGCAGAAAGAGTCTCAGCGAATTGAAAATGAGTCGAGAAATCTGTCGCTTGAATTAGCAAGGCTATCGAAGACCAAAGAAGAGTTAACGCTTCGACTTGAAAAATTCAAGCGCGAAGCTGCCCAGACGGAAGCGCCCGATATGGATCGCTTCAATGCGTTAAAGGAAGAGCTTTCAATTGTCAAAGAAGACAGTGAGGCGCTTAAACTAGAACGCGAAGATGCTCAAGCCCTGCTTGAAGAGGCTCGTGAGGGACTGACCGGCTCTCAGAGTGCAATTCACGAGAAAGAGCAGCGACTGGCGGCGATCACAGCGAAATTGACCACGCTCAAAGAATTGGAAGAAAAAAGTCTGACGGGCGATAAGCTTTCCGATTGGCTTGAACGCCAAGGTTTATCGTCTTTGACGCGCCTATTCGAAAAATTGCAGCCTCAAGCCGGTTGGGCCAGGGCGCTCGAAGCCGTTTTGCGCGAGCGAGTTAATGCCCTCGGTATCAGCAATCTTTCCATGGCTGCCGCTTTTGAAATGGCGCCGCCTCCTGCCAAACTGACCTTCTATTCGACGCTGCTTAAGACCGAAGAGCAGTCTGCACCGCTCGGTCTGACTGGACTTATTGAGAAAGTCAGTTTTGACCGTCATAACGAAGAGACTCGCGCGGCGCTTACCCGTTGGCTGTCTCATTACTTTGTTGCCGAGAACGTTAAAGAAGCGGTGAGTAAAGTTGACCTATTGCCGCCGGGTTGTCACTTTGTGACCCCACAAGGTCATATGATCGATAAAGTGAGCGTGAATTTCTGGGCGGATGATTCGACCGGATTATTATCCCGAAGGGCTGAAATCAACACGCTTGAAGAAGAAAGCGAAGCGCTTCGCCGTGAATTAGAACAATTGCACCAACAAATGGGAGAAGCCCATCTAAAGGTTTCTCAGATGAGTGAACGCCTTCAAAGTGCCAATACGCATTTTGAAACGGTTCGTGCCAGAGAAAGTGAACTGGCTCTTGAGTTAACAAGACTGACGGCAGCCATTGAGGCCTACCAAAACAGAAGTGCGGAGCTTGGTGAGTGGATCGAAGAAGCTCAGGCACAACTTGAAGAAACCACGGCGGCAATTGAAGAGGCTGATGAGCGCTTCAGTGTTCTCGATGAAGAAGTGGCGACTCGTCAGCAAAAATCCGAAGACGCCCGCCTTTCTTGGGAGGCCGCGCGTGAAGAATCCCGTCGTGCGGAGCAGGAATTTAACGTCTTTGCCTACACGCAAAGAGAAATTGAATTAGCTCTGAAAAATCTCTCAGAGCGTATTGCAGAAGCTCAGCGTGCTCAGCTTTTGGCGCAAAACGAGCAAACGGAACTTAAAGAAAAGATTGAAACGGTCAGCGCTTCACTTGAAGAATTGGATGAAGACAGTGAAAAAGCGGGGCTGCAGGAACTTTTGCAAAAACGTGAAGCCGCACTGGTTGCTGTTGAACAATCGAAGACTGAACTGAGTGGCGTGGAAGCTCAAGTGGCTGAGAGTGAGAAGTCATTAGACAGTTTTGAAGAAGCGAAGCGCCGTGAACAAAATCGCATGGGTGACTTGATTGCCAAACGTGGTCAACATGAAGTTGAGTACGGTACGGTGCGAAGCCGCTTGGAAGAATTTAATTTTGATGAAGAAGCGTTAAGAACGCGTTATGAAACGGAGCGGCCAAAACTGAATGCTCTTCGTCAGGAAGTTGAGCGTATTGCTCAATCAATGGCTCAATTGGGAGCAGTCAATCATGCAGCCCTCGAACAATTAAAAACGCAGCAAGCTGAAGTTGAGCGCATTGATCGGGAAGTGGCTGATCTTGAACAGGCGATTGCCACGATTGAGGCGGCGATTAAGAAAATTGATCACGAAACGCGGACGCTGTTGCTCGATACGTTTAATCGTGTCAATGAGGCCTTTAACCAAAAATTCACGCAATTATTCAATGGCGGTCATGCCCGTTTGGAAATGACAAGCGACGATGCGCTTGAAGCCGGTATTGAAATGTTTGCCAATCCTCCCGGCAAACACAATCACTCTATCCGCCAACTCTCGGGCGGCGAGTTGACACTAACGGCTACGGCTTTGGTGTTTGCCTTCTTTACCCTTAATCCGGCGCCGTTCTGTTTGCTTGATGAAATTGATGCTCCTCTTGACGAAGCCAATCAAGAACGGCTTTCAAGACTTGTCGGCGCTATGAGTGAAAACACTCAATTTATGATGATTACCCACCACCGGGTGACCATGGAGCACACCAATCAGTTGATTGGGGTGACGATGAAAGAGCCCGGTGTTTCGCGTGTGGTGAGCGTGGATATTGCTGAGGCAAGCCAATACGCTCAAAAGCCTCGCGTCAGCTGAGGCAATCGATAAACGGCGTTAAAACTTCGCTGTTTTCAACATTCCTTTTTGTGCTCAAAATTCCCTGATCTTTGGGATTGGGGGAGTGTTTTTGTTTTTTGGGGAAATGGACGATGTTTGTGAGATTTTTGATTTTCTTTTTCGGTTTGTCGATTTTGTCTTTAGGAATTGCCACGGTGACCAATGCCGGGTTGGGGACGGGCACGGTGAGTTCAGTTGCCTATGTGCTCAACCACATGACAGACTTTTCCATGGGCTTTTTTGTATTTCTCACTAACGTCTTTTTCTTTGTGCTTCAAGTAGCCGTTGATCACAAAAATATTTTTCAAAAAGCTTTGCGGCAATTGCCGATTTGTTTTGTGTTCGGGATGATTTTTGATGTGGCTTTATGGATTAGCGCTCATATTGTTCCGCAAAACTATATTGAGCAAGTTTTAATGGCTTTTGCGGGCAGTGCCTTAACCGGCCTTGGTATCGCATCCATGGTGTTTGCCCGTTTGGCCATTTTGCCGCCGGAAGGATTTGTTTTGGCTGTTATGAATCGATGGGGTGGCTCTTTTGGAACACTTCGCATGACGGTTGATTTATTTTTGCTCGCAAGCGCGGCCATTCTCTCGCTTTTGGTTTTTGGAACCATTTTGGGTATTCGCGAAGGGACTTTGATTACTGCGGTTTGTTCCGGTCCGATCGCCAAACAGTTTCTGAAAGTCTGGGGAAGACTTTTTCCGAAGCATCGTCCGATTGACTAAAAAATTTATTCTCATTAAAGCTGAAAAGAACAGGTACCTTGTTCTAAAATAACAGACTGTATTGACAGATTTTTCCGAAGAGTTTTTTTCGGGAACGCTTTCGCGCGAGCGTTGCGCTTTTGAGGTTTTTTATGAATGAAACAGTTCTTTTTCTGGTGATCGGCGCGGCCGTGATCTTAGTGGGCTTGTTTTTATGGTCCAGAATGGAAGCCAAGAAAAATGACCAAAGCAAAGTCGGTTTAAGTAAAGAATCCAGAGATGAAATATATCAGCGGATGACCCAAATCCGACCGCCAATGCGCGAGAACAATCAGAAAGATCTTGTCTCACAGCTAAAAGGGGACGAAGCGCTGTCGGAAAGCTCTTTTGATGTCGTTGATGTCAAAGATCATGATGTGCCGGCTGCCTCAGAAATTCAGCTCAAACCCGCTCAAAATCAAACCCCAGTGTCTAACGCTGCTGCTGTTGTGACACCGATGGTCTCAACGGCTGCTCCGAAAGCATCGGCTAAGGAAGAGTCTCCCAAAGACACGCATGAAGCGACTCAAGAATCGCTTAATTTCGATTCGCCCGCCAAGCCGGCTGAAGAGCTTAAACCAACAGAGAAAGATAAAGAAGAACCCGTTGTTGCGCCGACGGCTTTCCCGAAAGAAGGCTTGGCACGGTTTAAGTACGATGAAGTAACCGAAACAGTCGGCATGGTTCAGTCGGTTCGTCCGATTGAAGGGGCCAAGATGATGGAAATGGTGGCAACCCTTCAAAAGTTGGGGCTGGCTCTTCGCATTTATGTTCGTCGAGTGGACAATAAGCGCTGGTATCAGCCGAGCGCCGTTGGTCGTTACAATGAATTGGCGGTTGTGCTTTTGTTGGCAAACCGTCAAGGTTGCATCAATGAAATGGATGCAAGTCGTTTTGTGATTACGGTTCAGCAAATCGGTATTGCGCTTGAAGCCGATAGCGATACGGAAGCCACGCACGAGATCGTCAAACGGGCTCAGAAACTTTATAACGATGTGCTGCGTTTGGACGTGCAATTGAATTTTGTGATGGCCTCTAAAGAACCGCTCAATCCCAACGATGTGGCTGAAGCCGCGCGCCTTGCCGGCTTCACACAACTTAATCCTGTGCGCTATTTCTTGGGCAGTGTTCGAGACATCGCTTCGGCCACCATTTTCCTTACGCACGACGATTTTGACCGCCGCTATTTGACGCTCGCTTTGGATGCACCGTTGGCGCAACCCGATTCCAATCCGCTTCGCACTCTTTTTAGCGTTGCCAACGATTTGTGCGCCCGCTTGAATCTGCAGCTTCAAGACTCGCGTGACCGTGCGATCAATACCGAGTCGGCCCAATCCATCAATCATCAGTTAAAGAAGTACTACGGTGAAATGATCAAAGCCAACATTGAACCGGGTAGCCCCCGCGCCCGAGTGCTCTTTACTCGTGATTAACACACTTAAGAAAGGGAGCGGCCTTGAAGGTCGCTCTTTTCGCTCTTATGACTGAAAAACAATCAAACGCCACTTTGAGTTTATTTGACGATTTTCCGGAAAACGACGATAAGCTAGATCATCAGGCTGCGGCCGCTCGTATGCGTGCGCTCGAAAAAGATCTGGAACGTTGGAACTATGAGTACTATGTGCTCGATGCACCAAGCGTTCCTGATAGTGAATACGACAAAGCTTTCAGAGAGCTTTCTGAACTTGAAAAGCAATTCCCGGATTTAAAGTCGCCTGCCTCGCCGACCCAAAGAGTGGGCGGAGAAGCGCGCAGTGATTTGGCTAAAGTTCGTCACGCTGTTCCAATGCTCTCAATTCACACCGAAACTGACTTTGAAGCGCAGGGAGCGCAAGCCTTTGATGAGCGGGTAAGAAAGGGCTTGGGATTAGGTGAGACAGACGATGATGTGGCCTACGATGTCGAACTGAAGTTTGACGGTTTAGCCATGAATCTTCGCTATGAAAAGGGTATTTTGGTCTCGGCCGCTACACGCGGAGATGGGCTTGTCGGTGAAGATGTCACGGCCAACGTTAAAACCATTCGAACGATTCCGCTTCATTTGCCAGAGGGGGTGCCGGATATCCTTGAGGTGCGTGGTGAAGTCATCATGCATAAGGCCGACTTTGAGCGTCTCAATGACGAGCAGCGGCTTGACGGCTTGAAACCGTTCGTGAATCCCAGAAATGCCGCGGCCGGCTGCCTTCGTCAATTGGATCCCAAAGTAACCGCTAAACGGAAACTTTCGTTTTACGCCTACGGTTTGGGAGAGGTGAGCGCCGCAGTTGCCCTTACCCATAGCGGCATTTTGGATAAGCTCGAAAAATGGGGTTTCCCTGTTGCTAAAGAGCGCCGTGTCGTTAAGGGCTGGAAGGCACTGGCTGAATTTCACGATTGGGTGAAGTCGATTCGTCAGAGCCTGCCTTTTGAGATCGATGGAGTCGTTTATAAAGTCAACGATTTGGCTCAGCAGAATGAATTGGGCTTTATTTCTCGCGAGCCGCGTTGGGCGTGTGCCCACAAATATCCTCCTGAAGAGGCGATGACAAGCGTCGAAGATATTGATGTGCAGGTGGGGCGCACCGGGAAGCTAACGCCGGTTGCACGGCTTAAGCCTGTTTTTGTCGGTGGCGTGACGATTTCGAATGCCACGCTTCATAACGAAGATTTTATTGCTGAACTAGGACTTAAGATCGGAGATACGGTGGTTGTCAGACGGGCTGGCGACGTCATTCCTGAAGTGGTTCGCGTGTTATCCGACAGACGCACAGGAAAAGAACGTGATTTTGTGATGCCCGATCATTGTCCCGTATGTGGCTCGGAAACCTTCCGGGATGAAGAGGAAAAAGATACCCGATGCACGGGCGGTCTTTTCTGCCCGGCTCAGAGAAGAGAGTCGTTGGTTCATTTTGCCTCACGTTTGGCGCTTAACATTGACGGCTTGGGAGAAAAGGTCATTGATCAACTGCTTGAGGCCGAACTCATAAAAACGCCCGCCGATCTTTATAAGCTCACTGACGAAAAGCTGTTGTCACTGGATCGTTTCGGTAAAAAGAGCGCGGCTAACTTATTGGCAGCCTTAGAAAAAAGTAAAGAGACAACGCTTGCTCGTTTTATCTACGCTTTGGGAATTCGCCATGTCGGTGAAAGTACGGCAAGAGACTTGGCTTCGCATTTCAGAAGCCTCGATAAATTAATGCAGGCTGACGCGGATGCTCTTTTACAAGTCAATGATGTTGGAGAGGTTATCGCGCAGTCCATTATTCACTTTTTTGAAGAGTCACATAATCGAGAAGTCATCGGTGAATTGCTTGCCGAGGGTGTGCATTGGCCAACGCCTGAAGCGGTTGCGGTCAATGAAAAAGTCTCAGGTAAGACTTTTGTGCTCACCGGTACGCTTCCCAACATGGGACGTGAAGAAGCCAAAGCGCTTCTATTAGCACAAGGCGCCAAGGTTGCTTCCAGTGTCAGCAAGAAAACCGACTATGTCGTTGCGGGGGCTGAGGCCGGCAGTAAATTAGAAAAGGCTCAAGCTTTGGGTGTAACCATAATTGATGAAGCGCAGATGCTTGAGCTGCTGAAAGGACAATAATCATGTTAGGTTTGATCGTTGGTAGCGGTTTTGAACATTTCGAACTCGTTGATGTCAAAACAAAGACTGTCGAGACACCGTTTGGTGAAGTCGAATTAGACGTTGGTCTGATGGAAAACAAAGAAGTTGCTCTTTTGCATCGTCATGGGAAAGACCACCATTTGGCTCCGCACCAAATTCCATATCGCGCTCAAATGTGGGCTTTGAAGGAACTCGGTGTAAAGACGGTTGTTGCCGTGGGATCGGTTGGTGGAATGGCGGCGGAAAATGCCCCCGGGCACTTTACGGTTCCTGATCAGATTGTTGATTACACGTTTGGTCGGGAAAGCTCGTATTGGGGTGAAGCCGGTATGCCGATGACGCATATTGATTTCACCAATCCGTTTGATGAATCCGTGCGTCAGGCTATTTTGGATGCGGCCCAAAGTGCCAAGATCTTTGTTCACAATCGTGGAACTTATGCTTGCACGCAGGGCCCGCGCCTTGAAACAGCGGCAGAAGTCAGACGGATGATCATGGACGGCTGCGACATGGTTGGGATGACGGCGATGCCTGAGGCCGCTTTGGCCAGAGAGCTTGGGCTCCGTTACGCGATGATTTGCTTTAGTGTCAATTGGGCGGCCGGTTTGGTTGAAGGGACTTTGGATTTTGAAGCTATTAAGGCTAATATGAATCACTCTGTGAAGTCACTTGTGAAATTGCTCGGTGTCTTGGTTTTAGCCAATAATTTCTAAGAGGCGAAAATGAAATTAAGAAATTTTTCTATGGCTTTAATTTTAGGTCTCGGTGTTTCCTGCGCTTGGGCCGGAAGTATTTCCGCTTCAATGGTTCCGGCCGAAGTGAAAACCGCATTTGCCCAACAGTATCCTTCAGCACAAGTTATGGAATGGGATTTTGAGGACGATGAGAATGCCTATGAGGTTGAAGCCAAATTAGGACAAGCGGAAATCAAAGCGCTTTATCGTGAAAACGGGCAATTGATTTCTTCCAAGGAGGATGTCTCTGCCGATAAAATCCCGCCTTCCGTTCTAAAACAAATCCACGAAAAGTGGGCTAGAGCTGAAGTTTTAGGGGCTAACAAAATTACCACTCCTAAAGGCGTTGTCTGGGATGTGGGATTGAAATTCAGAAATCGTTACCACAACGTGGAAATCCACGAATAAGTCTGAATTGAGGCTGGAAGTTTTCTCCAGCCTCTTTACTCATAACTCGGGTGTCAGCACCTCCAATAAATCCTTTTCAATGGCAACCGTGGTAGGGATATCCTTGAGCGCTTCGCCATCAATCAAAAAGACGTCCTCCACACGTTCGCCCATCGTCATAATTTTCGCAGTTTGAAGATTAACATGATATTTATTTAATATTGTTGCAATATCAAATAACAATCCGATTCGGTCCATGCAAGTGATAGAGAGCAGATAATTTTTACCCGATTCATCGGCCTCGATATTAACGAGAGGCTGAAGCGGAAAATGGCGTGAGCGGCGGGAAAGTTTTCCGGGTTTTGTTTTTGGTAGCTCACGAGGATTTGACAACCATTCGGTGAGTTCATCGGCTAATTTTTCATTGAGTTCATCGATGTCTCTGCCTCCGTTATCAAAGACGACAAATGTATTGAAGGCTTTATGATCCAGTGTTGTGTAAATCCTTGCATCCAAAACCGAGAAACGTTTCTTTTGCAAGAATCCCAAAATACTGGCAAAAAGGCCGGTTCGGTCAGGGGTGTAGACAAGAATTTCGATACCGGCGTTTTGAGGCAGTATGCGTGTGGCCACAAAAGGTTCATCAGTCGGAAACACTTTGGCTAACGAAATGGTTTGCCAGGCAATGCTTTCGGCAGTATGCCGGAGGTAGTACTGAAGCGTGAGCGTTTTCCAGATGGCTTCGATTTTTTTTGGCGTCACCCCGGCCTTAACGATCATTTCACCGGCTTCTTTTTGTCTTTGAAGCAAAAGCGATTCTCTGTCTGGGGCACCGCCTTGGCGGACAAGCGGTAAGGTTTGCCAATAGAGGTCTTGAAGCAGTTGGCTCTTCCATTGTGTCCAGACTTTGGGGCCGGTGGCGCGAATATCGCAGACGGTGAGCAGAAACAGTCCGTTTAAACGATCTTCAGTTTGGACAATTTGAGCAAAGCGCTTAATAACATCCGGGTCAGAGAGATCTTGCTTTTGAGCGACAAGACTCATTGTTAAGTGTTCACGAACAAGAAAAACCAAATAATCCGTGGTTTCTTGATCAATACTGAAACGATCGCAAAAGGCTTGGAGAATTTTCGCCCCGGCCTTTTCGTGATGGCCTCCCAATCCTTTACCGATATCATGGAAAAGAGCAGCCAAAACCAAACGCCAATTGTCTTTCATCCCTTGCATTAAACGCGTGCAAATGGGGTATTCGTGAGCGTATTCGCTTCGGGTAAAGTAGCGGATATTTCGCACAACGCGCATGGTGTGCTGATCGACCGTGTAGGTATGAAAGAGGTCATGCTGCATTTGACCGACGATATGCTGAAATTCCGGTAAAAACAGTCCTAATATGCCCCATTGATTAAGATCCTGCAGCGCATGACTGACGCCATGAGGCATTTTAAGAATCTGCATAAACATGGCCTTATTGGCAGGATCATCTCGGAATTGTTTGTCAATCAAATCACGGGCGCTCATTAATTCCCGTAAAAGTGAAACGCTCAAGCGTTTGAGCGGCGCGGAACTCTCCAGTAAGTAAAAGGCTCTGAGAATGGCATTGGGATCATCTCTGAAAGCGCCCTCGTGAGTGATGTCCAGGGTGTAGCCGCGTGCGATAAAGGTTCTGTCAATAACTGTTTCTTGAACGTAACCTTCATCATAGAACTTGTCCTCAAACATCTGCATGAAGATGTCAGTTAATTGACGAACCGATTTGGCAGTCAAATAGTAGCGTTTCATCAATGCTTCGCTTGCAAGCTGATGTTCGGTGTCTTTATAGCCAGCTGCTTGAGCCAGTGCTGTTTGCAAATCGAAAATCAGCCTGTCTTCATGGCGACCGGCAATTAAATGAAGGTAAATTCGGAACGATTTGAGCGCGTGATGGACTTCTTTTAATTTATCGGCCTCTTGATTTGAAATAGTGCCCGCGGCAAGCATTTCTTCGGGCGTTGCACCCATGCCGGCAGCGTGCGAACACCAAAAAAGCATATGCAGATCGCGCAGTCCGCCCGGACTTTCCTTGACGTTGGGTTCAAGCGAGTAGGGGGTGTCTTCATGCTTTTGATGTCGTTGGCGCAATTCAAGCGCTTTAGCTCTAAAAAAGCCCGCCGCATCCATTTGACTGAAGAATTCTTTCTGTAGCCGCGCAAACAAAAGAAGATCGCCTTCTATCAGTCGGGCCTCCAAAAGAGCGGTTTGCACAGTGATATCTTTAGCGCTTTCCTCAAGAGCACTTTCAATGGTTCGGACACTGCTGCCGACCGTAAGCCCCATATCCCAAAGCTTCATCAGAAAATGTTCGATTTTCTCGGCTGTTTCTTGATCGGGATTTTCTTCTAGCAAAACCATGACATCCAGATCGGAATAGGGGAAGAGCTCCCGCCGACCGTACCCGCCCAAAGCAACTAGAGCAACGCGGCCAAAAATGCCTTCTGATTGCGCGAGTTGTTTAATGCACTCGTCGGCTGCGGCCGTGTGCCCTCTTAGATAGGTACTGACCCGGCCATCTTGCAAAAAACGCTGACCTAATTGAGCTGAGAGGTTTTTGAAGTTTTCAATGCAATTTGTCATGAGAGTGCCTGAAATAGACTTTTATCCTTGAAGTTTAGCCAAAATAGGTGATCCCCAACAGACTTTTGTTTTGTTACCATCAATGCGATTTGAGGTTCGTTGGCTGTATTGGTGGCCGACGAACGCTTGTGTATTTAATTTTTATGATGGGAAATGTTTTATGCGTCGGGTTGTTGTAACAGGATTGGGGGCAGTGTGCCCAATCGGCAATGATGTCCAAACAATTTGGGAAAACGCTCTTAAGGGAACAAGTGGCGTTGGGCCGGTGACTCGTTTTGATGCCTCTCAGTTTGGTTGCCAAATTGCCGCAGAAGTAAAAGATTTTGATGTCTCTCCCTATATGCCTATTAAGGAAGCCAGACGTTTTGACCGTTTCATTCATTTTGGGATTGCGGCGGCTTTTCAAGCCATTCGTGACAGCGGTTTGGATTGTGAACATGAAAATCTTCGCCGTATAGGTTGTGCGGTCGGATCCGGCATCGGCGGCATTCCGATGATTACCGACAATCACAAGACGCTTTTGGATCGCGGTCCTCGCCGAGTCTCTCCCTTCTTGATTCCCGGCTGCATCATTAACATGGTGTCCGGACAGCTTGCCATCATGACTGGCTTTAAAGGTCCAAACATGGCTCATGTGAGCGCTTGTTCGACGGGTTTACACAGTATCGGCGAAGCCGCGTGGATGATTAAGCGCGGCGATGCCGACGTGATGATTGCGGGCGGCACCGATGCTCCGATTTGCGCCTTGTCGATGGCCGGTTTCGACAGCATGCATGCCATGTCTCGCCGCAATGATGATCCCGCTCACGCTTCCCGTCCTTTTGATAAAGACCGTGATGGTTTTGTTTTCGGTGAAGGGGCCGGCGTCCTGGTGCTAGAAGACTATGACCATGCCGTGGCCCGCGGCGCGAAGATTTATGCTGAATTGGTGGGCTACGGTTTGACAGCTGACGCTCATCACATCACCACGCCCAATACCGAGGGTCCGTCCTATTGTATGCAAATGGCCATTAATCAGGCCGGTATTCGTCCTGAGGATATTGATTATTTGAATGCTCACGGTACTTCAACGGTTTTGGGTGACGCTAACGAAACAAAAGCCGTTAAAGAAGTATTTGGTGAACACGCCAAAGAACTTGTGATCAGCTCTTCGAAATCAATGATCGGTCACCTTTTTGGCGGAGCGGGCGGTATGGAATCGGTTTTAACGGTCTTGGCACTGCACAATCAAGTTATTCCGCCAACTATTAACCTTGAAAATCCGGATCCTGAATGTGATTTAGATTACTGCGCTAATGAGGCTCGTGAAAAGACAATTCGCTACGCCATGAAGAATTCATTCGGCTTTGGTGGCACAAACGGAAGTCTTATCTTTAAGAAATTGGATTAAACAAAAAGGAGCCACCCCCCAAACAAATCGGCCGCTCGGATTATGTCGGGCGGCCGGTTTGTTAAATAATTAGCGCTTAATGTAGTCGGGGATCGGTGGATATCCATCGGAAAGGGTGAGTACTTCGTACCCCGTTTCCGTGACTAACACCGTGTGCTCCCATTGAGCAGAAAGACTGCGGTCAGCCGTCACCACGGTCCAGCCGTCATTGAGTTCGGAGATTTGGCGGCGACCGGCGTTGAGCATTGGTTCGACCGTGAAAATCATGCCCGGTTTCATAATGACACGGTTGTCCTGAGTGTTGTAGTGGCAAACAAAGGGGTCTTCGTGGAAGTTGCGTCCCACACCGTGACCGCCGTATTCATGAACAACAGACAAGCCTTCGGCGCGAGCCACTTTTTCACAGGCAATGCCGACATCGTTTAAAGGACGCCCCGGAGCAATCGCTGCGATTCCTCGCCACATACACTCATAAGTGGCTTCAACCAGGTGGCGTGCAGAGACGGAAATTTTATTGCCCACCATAAACATGCGGCTCGTATCACCGTAAAAGCCGTCCAGAATAACGGTTACGTCAATATTGACAATGTCGCCCTTTTTCAGTGTTTTTTCTGAGGGAATACCGTGACAGACAACATGGTTGACGGAAATGCAGGTCGAACCCGGGTAGGGTGTGAAGCCTTTGGGGGCGTACCCTAAGCAGGCCGACTTTGCACCGTGAGCGAGCATGAAGTCGTTCATGCGTTGATCAAGGTCGATTGTCTTTGCACCGGGTACGACAAATGGTTCAATAAAATCAAGAACTTCGCTGGCTAATCGGCAGGCCTTGCGCATGCCTTCGATTTCCTCAGCGGTTTTAATGACAATAGCCATGGTGAATCTTTTCTTACTTATTAAAAATATTGAGAATTTTTTGCTTTTTTCAAGCCGATTTCGCATATAATAGCGAGCTGTGCGAAAAAAGCTAATTTTTTTCGTGTCGAGAAGCGGTTCTTTGGCTTTCCGTCCGCTTGCTCGGCTTTTTTATTTTCGGGAAGCTCTAATAGCGCAACGCGTCATCTAACGGTTGTTTTGCCATTTGGCCGCAATTGTCTGAACAGATGATCGGTCCGCAAAATAGCGGCGCGTTGTCAGAATGAAACCTTAGAAGGAAAAAATTATCATGGTTAGCATGCGCGAAATGCTCGAAGCCGGTTGCCACTTCGGTCACCAAACTCGCTTCTGGAATCCGAAGATGGGTCAATACATTTTCGGCGCCCGCAACAAGATTCACATCATCAACCTCGAAAAGACGGTTGTGAAGTTTGAAGAAGCCCTTAAGTTCGCTCGCGAACTCTCTGCCAAGGGCGGTAAGGTTCTGTTCGTTGACACCAAGCGCGGCGGTCGTGACACGATCGTTGCCGAAGCTCAACGCGCCGGTTGCTGCTATGTTGATCAACGCTGGCTGGGCGGCACGCTCACCAACTTCAAGACCGTGAAGCTCACGATCAAGCGTTTGAAGGACATGGAAGAAACCATCGCCAACGGCGGCTTGGAAAAGATGACCAAGAAGGAAGCTCTCGACTTCACCCGTGAAGTTGAAAAGTTGAACCGCTCCATCGGTGGTATCAAGGATATGACGAGCTTGCCCGATGCTTTGTTCATCGTTGACGTCGGCTATCACAAGATTGCCGTTCAAGAAGCCAACAAGTTGGGCATCCCTGTGATCGGTGTTGTGGATACGAACTGCAGCCCGCTCGGCATCGACTATGTTATCCCTGGCAACGATGACTCGGCCAAGGCCGTTTCCATCTACGCCTCCGGAATGGCTGACGCCATTTTGTCCGGCCGTCAAGATAGCGAAGAAGGCTTGAAGGAAGCCGCCGGTGAAGAAGAATTCGTTGAAGTTGCTGAAGAAGCCTAATAAACTTCAATAGCGTTTTCTTTTTCGGGGCGAGGAGTTGAGTCAATGCCTCGCCCCTTTTTGAAATTCACAAACCAAACTCTACTGGAGAAATACATGGCCGTTATTACTGCCGCTATGGTTAAAGAATTGCGCGTCAAGACCGACGCTCCGATGATGGAATGCAAGAAGGCCTTGACCGAAGCCGATGGTGACATGGCTCGCGCCGAAGAAATTCTTCGCGTCAAGCTTGGCAACAAGGCTAGCAAGGCTGCCGCCCGTATCGCTGCTGAAGGCGTCGTGAGCATCTACATTGCTGAAGACGGCAAGCTCGGTTCCATTTTCGAAGTGAACTCCGAAACGGACTTCGTTGCCAAGAATCCTGAATTCCAACAAATGGCTGCTGACGCTGCTCGCTTGGTTGCTGAAAAGAACCCGGCTGACATCGCTGCTTTGGGCGCTTTGGAAGTCAACGGTCAAACGTTGGAAGCCATCCGCACGGGCTTGGTCGGTAAGATCGGTGAAAACATGACCTTCCGTCGCTTCAAGCGCGTTGAAGCTCAAGGTAAGCTTCATCAATACGTGCACGGCGGCTCCAAGATCGGTGTGCTCGTTGACATGATCGGCGGCAATGACGAAGTTGGCCACGACATCGCCATGCACATCGCCGCTTTGAAGCCGAAGGCCTTGGACGCCAACGGTGTTGATCCGGAACTCTTGGCCACAGAACGTCGCGTGGCTGTTGAAAAGGCTCGCGAAGCCGGGAAGCCTGAAGCCATGCTCGAACGCATCGCCGAAGGTACGGTTCAAAAGTATTTGAAGGAAGTCACGCTCTTGTCCCAACCGTTCGTTAAGAACGACAAGATGAGCGTTGCCGAATTGCTCAAGCAAAACGGTGCTTCCATTGCCTCCTTTGTGCTCTTCGTTGTCGGCGAAGGCATTGAAAAGAAGCAAACCGACTTTGCTGCTGAAGTGGCTGAACAAATGGCTGCTGCTCAAAAGGCCTAATTATTTAGCGCACTTTTGAACAAAAATAAAAGACTCCCGCTTCCCTTGATTGGGGTAAATCAGTCGGGAGTCTTTTTTTGCCATTTTTTTTGAAAAGAATACCTTTTTCTTGCGTTTATTCATGCCAAGCGTAAGGCTTTTCATTAAAATGGCACTAACGCGTAGGTAACGATGCGCCTGCGGCCATGAAGTCGCAAGCGCACTTTGTTGTGCGCTTATGACTGAGCAATTATTTTCAGGAGTTCTATAAATGACGGAACAAACGCCTGTAAAGTACAAGCGAGTGCTTTTGAAGCTCTCCGGTGAATCTTTAATGGGACCGGATGCCTTCGGTATCAATCGTGAGACGATTCAATCAACGGTTGAAGATATTAAAGAAGCTTACGACATGGGAGTGCAGATCGGCATCGTCGTGGGCGGCGGTAACATTTTCCGCGGCGTGGCTTTAGGTTCAACCGGTATGGAGCGCACGCAAGGCGACCACATGGGGATGCTCGCCACGTTGATGAACGCGTTGGCTCTTCAGGATGCATTGCGTAAAAATGGCGTTGAAGCTCGAGTACAAAGCGCTTTGAATATCGAGCGAATCGCAGAATCCTATATTCGTGGCAAAGCGTTGCGTCATTTAGAAAAGGGCCGTATTGTGATTTTTGCGGCCGGTACCGGCAATCCTTACTTCACCACCGATACAACGGCCGCTTTGCGTGGCGCTGAAATCGGTGCTGACATTGTGCTTAAAGCGACAATGGTGGACGGTATTTATTCAGCGGATCCGAAGAAAGTGCCCGATGCCACGTTCTATAAGACCATCACATTCGATGAAGTGATCAAGCGAGATCTTAAAGTGATGGACGCCACAGCTTTTGCTTTGTGTCGCGAACAGAATTTGCCGATCAAGGTCTTTAATATCCGCAAGAAGGGCTCCATTGCCCGAGTTTGCCGCGGTGAAGATGAAGGCACCTTGGTCTACAACCCTTAACCAGAGACGCTAATCGTCAACGGAGTGATTTTTATGTCAATCAGTGAAATTCAAAAACAAACCGAATATAAGATGAATCGTACGGTGGAAACCTTGCGTGAAGATTTCATCAAGATCCGTACGGGTCGTGCATCCACCGGTTTGCTCGATCACGTGATGGTCGACTATTACGGTGCGATGACCCCGATTAATCAAGTTGCTCAAGTAGGCGTTGCTGATGCTCGCACGCTGACGGTTCAGCCCTGGGAAAAGACGATGGTGGCTCCGATTGAAAAGGCTATCCGTTCGTCTGATTTGGGTTTGAATCCGGCTACTTCGGGTATGCTGATCCGTGTACCGCTCCCTCCGCTTACTGAAGAACGTCGTCGCGAATTGACGAAGGTCGTTCGTCATTTGGGTGAAGAAGCCAAGGTGGCTGTGCGCAACTTGCGTCGTGACGCAAACGAACAGATCAAGAAGTTGACGAAGGCTAAGGAAATTTCTGAGGATGATGAATCCCGCGCCGAAAAAGAAATCCAAAAGTTGACGGATAACTTTGTGGTTGCCATCGATAAGTGCGTGGCCGAAAAAGAAAAAGAAGTGATGACGGTTTAATCAGCAACCGCCCCGATGAGTCAAACTAACCAAAAAGGCGGCGGGGCACCTTGCCACGTCGCCATTATTATGGATGGAAACGGCCGCTGGGCTCAGCGCCGTTTTCTGCCCCGTGCAGAAGGTCACCGGCGTGGTGTGCGAAGTGTACGCCGCGTTATCGAAGCTGCCGCCCAAAGCGGCGTGCGGTATCTGTCCCTTTTTGCTTTCAGCAGCGAAAATTGGAAACGTCCTGCCGACGAAGTCAATGCTTTGATGGGGCTGTTTGCCACAGCTCTCAAAAAAGAAGCTCAGGCAATGCGGGAAAACGGCGTTAAGCTTCGTGTCGCAGGGGACCTTTCTGCATTTTCCAAAGACATTCAAGAAAGCGTTAAAGAAAGTGAAGCCATGACCGCTCATGGTGAGACCATGACACTGACCATTTGCGCCAACTATGGCGGCCGATGGGATATCGTGGAAGCTTTCCGAAATATTTTGCGCAAGGATCCTTCCATTGCCCAAGAACCTGAACGGGTGACCGAGGCATTGGTGGATGCTAATTTAGCTTTCGATTGGGCACCGCCCGTGGATTTGATGATCCGCACAGGGGGCGAGCAGCGCATTAGTAATTTTATTTTGTGGCAGGCGGCTTATGCCGAGCTCTACGCCTCGCCTCGTTTATGGCCTGACTTTGATGAAAATGATCTCAAAGAGGCCCTTGATTGGTATGCCGGCCGTGAACGTCGGTTTGGCATGACCGGAGAACAAATTAAAGCCCTCGGCCACGGAGAGTGACGATGCTGAAGCAACGTGTGATTACGGCTATTGTTTTACTGCTGATTTTGATCGGCTCATACTGGTTAGGATCTGTTGAATTTGCCGGAGTGATGGCCGTCGCATTTATCCTCGCTCAGTGGGAGTGGCTGAAACTGGCAGGTTTAAGTTCAGCCGTCTCCGCAGTCATCGCTATTCTTGTCGGCGGATCTATTTCAGGGCTCACTTATCTGGCTTATCTCGATTTGCAGATGATCGATCAGGCTGCCCGTGAGTACCAAATGCTCTATGCCAACCTTTCGGGCATTTTTGTGATGTACCTTGCCGTCATCACGTTGCTTTGGGTCGGTATCTCCATCCGCGTTTTCTTTGCCAGAAATACCGGTTTGCCCGTCAATAAAGTGGTGGTCGGTGTAACTGGCGTATTCTTTCCTCCAGCGGCTTGGTTGGCTTTTGTGGCCATGTACGCCTCTTTTGGCATCACCATGGTGATTTCACTTTTGGCCATTGTTTGGGTGGCTGACATCATGGCCTACTTCACCGGCATGGCTTTCGGTAAACACCGCATGTCTCCGGCCATCAGTCCCAAAAAGAGTTGGGAAGGCGTTGCGGGGGGCATGTTGAGCGTGATGATTTTAGGGCTCATCTTTGCCTGGTTCTTCTCTTGGATGAATACTATTCCAGGTGTGATCGTTGAGTCCATGGGGGTTGTGGCCTGGATTGTTGCCGCTTTCATTTTGGTCTCCCTTTCCATCGTGGGGGATTTGTTTGAAAGTGCTTTGAAGCGTCAGGCAGGCATCAAAGATTCCAGTAATTTATTACCGGGTCACGGCGGCTTTTATGACCGTCTTGATGCCATGATGCCGACACTTCCGGCCGGTTTTCTTTTGACCGTATTGATTCTCTCGGGAACAATCGGCTAATTGAGTAGATTGGATTAAATAACCGTTATGCAGAATATTGCCATTTTCGGTGCAACGGGGTCGATCGGGGGATCGACCCTTGATGTCTTGTCGCACTATAAAGATCGTTATCGAGTTTTCGCTTTAACAGCCAATAGCCGAGTAGAGGAATTGGTCCGTCTTTGTGAATCACATCACCCCCGAATCGCTCTTGTGGCCGATGAGTCTAAAAAAGATGAGTTAGCCTCTTCGCTTAAAACTCGAGGACTGACCGACATTGAAGTATGGGCAGGGGAATCGGATTTGGTGCGATTGGCTGCTTTGCCTGAAGTCGATGTTGCGGTTTTAGCCATTGTCGGAGCGGCGGGATTAGCGCCGACTTTTTCGGCTGCGCGAGCCGGGAAACGTTTACTGTTAGCCAATAAAGAAAGCGTTGTGTGCGGCGGAGCCCTTTTAATGAATAGTATCCGAGAGCATGGTGCTGAACTGCTTCCTGTTGACAGTGAACACAATGCGATTTTTCAGTGCTTGGCTTGCGCTAGTGAAGAAGACAGAAAAAACGCACGGCTTATTCTGACGGCTTCCGGTGGTCCTTTTAGAAAGCGCATGGACTTAACCGAGGTGACACCCGAAGATGCAGTTGCCCACCCGACATGGAACATGGGACGCAAGATTAGTGTTGATAGCGCCACGTTAATGAATAAGGGGCTCGAAGTGATTGAGGCGTCCTGGCTCTTTGGCTTTCCGCCCGATCGCATCGATGTGGTGATTCATCCGCAAAGTTTGATTCATTCAATGGTTCAATACGCTGACGGCTGCATCCTTGCTCAAATGGGGGCTCCTGATATGCGCACACCCATCGCTTATTCGTTAGGATGGCCGAAGCGTCTCGATGGTTTTGCCAAGCGAGTCGATTTTGCAGCTTTGGGCAGCGTGACTTTTGAGGCACCCGATATTCAACGCTTTCCGCAATTGGGATACGCCTATGAGGCTTTGCGCATGGGTGGGGCGGCGAGCATCGTTTTAAATGCTGCTAATGAAATTGCCGTTGAGGCATTCCTGGATCGCAGAATTCGTTTCCTTGATATCGCTCGAGCCTGCCGTCAAATGATGGACAGCCTGGTTCTTGCGGCTCCGAAGTCTTTAGAAGAGGTTTTGGCAGCAGACCGTGAAGCCAGAATCAAAACCCGTGAGGTGATCGCTCAATGGTGACGGCCCTTTTAGCCTTTGCCGTTGCGCTCGGCATTTTGATTACATTCCATGAGCTCGGCCACTACCTTGTAGCGAGACTCTGCGGTGTAAAAGTTCTTACTTTTAGTTTTGGTTTCGGTCCTAAGCTTTTCAGTAAACGTTTGGGGCGAGACAAAACCGAGTGGTGTATTTCCGCGTTACCCTTGGGCGGCTACGTTTCGATGTTGGATGAGCGTCAAGAAGGGATGGTGGTTGATCCCGCGGAAGCTCACCGAGCTTTTAACCGTCAATCCGTTTATAAGCGTTTTGCCATTGTCGCGGCCGGTCCCATAGCCAATATTCTTTTGGCCATTATTTTTTATGCCATCATGGCTTGGAGCGGTCAGCCTGAAATTCGTCCGGTCATGGATACACCGGTTGCTCAATCACAAGCCGCGCAACTTCAAATTCAGCGTCTTGACCAAGTGGTCAGTTTCGGCGACAAGAAAATCGAAGGCTTGGAAGATTTCAACTGGGCGATTTTGGAACATATCGGTGAATCCAATGTTCCCTTGGTTCTGGATCGGGGAGGCACCCGTTTTACGGTTGATTTTGATTTAAGAGATATCAAAATTGATGAAGACAGTACCAGTCCCTTCGCTCAGCTGGGCATTAATCTTTGGTACGGTTATCCGGTCCTTTTTAATATTCAAAAAGGTTCTCCGGCGGCTCTGGCCGGAATTAAGGATGGCGATGTTGTCTTGAGCGCTGACGGCCGTTACGGCTTGTCCGTGCAGGAGCTTGTCAATTACATCAAGGATAAAGGCGAAACCTCTATTCGTTTGGTGGTTCAGAATGAAGAGGGACAAGCTCGTGAAGTGATCGTTCGACCGGAAGTTCGCGCCGTTGACGATGGTAAGGGTAATCAAGTTGAGCGCCCGGTTATTGGTGTGAACGTTGGAATTAAGCCCAATTTGATTTGGCTCTCCAAAGGTCCCGTTGATGGGTTAATGGCGGGCGTTGACCGTACTATTTCAATTACAAAGACAACGTATAAGGCTGTGGTTCAAATGATCACAGGAGAGGCCAGCACGAAAAACCTCACCGGTCCCGTGACCATCGCCGATTATGCGGGTAAAACCGCCCAGATGGGCTGGCGCGTCTATTTATCCTTTTTGGCTATGATTTCGGTCAGTTTGGGCCTTTTGAATTTACTGCCGATACCGTTGTTAGACGGGGGACACCTCCTGTATTATTTGGTAGAAATTCTGAGAGGCCGGCCTTTGCCCGAGTGGGCGATGCAGGCTGGCCAGAAAGTGGGACTGTTAATTGTTTTGGCATTGGGGGCTTTAGCCCTTTCCAATGACTTTATAAGGCTGATACAATAGGCCATCCGAGCAAATCGTTATAAAAAATGCATTTGAAATCTTCCCTATTGCGCGCCTCGGTAGCGACGGCGCTCATGTCAATTGCAGGTGTCGCTTTTGCGGCAGCCTCTGACTTTGTCATTAAAGATATCCGCATTGAAGGTATCGCCCGTACGGAGCCCGGTACGGTGCTTTCGCACTTGCCGTTTCAAGTAGGCGATGAATTCACAGACGCCAAAGGCAATACGGCCATTCATGCGTTGTATGGATCGGGCCTTTTCCGTGATGTGCGTTTGCAGCGCGACGGCAATGTGTTGGTTGTTCAAGTTCAGGAACGTCCGGCGGTCGCATCCATCAGCACGCAAGGTATCCGCGCGTTTGACCATTCCGCCATTGAACAGAGCTTGCGAGATGTCGGCTTAGCCGAAGGTCGAATTTTTGACCATGCGACTTTGGATCGCGCAGACCAAGAAATGCGCCGTCAATATTTGGCCCGCGGTTACTATGGGGTGGACGTTAAGACAACGGTGACGCCTTTGGATCGCAACCGCGTGAGACTGTCCATTGTGGTTGATGAAGGCGAGGCGGCCAGCATTGAATCTATCCGCTTTGTCGGCAACCGTGTGATGGATGACGAAGAGTTGCAGGAACAGATGCAGCTCACGCCCTCGGGTTGGATGAGCTGGTACACGAAGAGCAACCTCTATTCGCGTGAAAAGCTTGCTGCCGATATTGAATCGATTCGCTCGTATTATCTTAACAATGGTTATCTGGACTTTAAAGTTGACAGTGTCCAGGTTTCCATCGCTCCGAATAAACAAGATATCTTTATCACGATCAACGTCACCGAAGGCGAACAGTATCACGTCTCGGGTGTTGAGTTGACTGGTGATATGTTGGGTCTGCAAGACGAACTTCAACAATTAATTGAAGTTGAGACAGGCTCCATTTACAACGCTGAAGTCATTAACCGTACTTCTACGGCCATAACCGATAAGCTCTCGAGCATCGGTTATGCGTTTGCTTCTGCTCGCCCCAATCCTGTGGTCACCGGCGACAATGAAGCGAAGATTGTCTACACGATTGACCCGGGTCGTCGTGCTTATGTCCGTCACGTCAATATTTCCGGCAACAGCAAGACGCAAGACGAAGTGATTCGTCGTGAAGTGCGTCAGTATGAGGCGGCCTGGTTTGACAGCGACAAGGTGAAGCTTTCTCGTGACCGTATTGACCGTTTAGGTTTCTTTGATTCGGTGACCGTTGATCCGAAACCGGTTCCGGGTACACGTGACCAGGTTGATTTGGAAGTGGTTGTGAAGGAACGTCCGACAGGCTCCATTAGTTTGGGTGCCGGTTTCTCCACAAGTGACGGCGTGATTTTGTCGGCCGGTTTCGCTCAAAACAACATTTTCGGTACCGGTAAAGCGTTAAGCGCCGAAGTCAATACGTCTGACAGCTCTCGTACGTATGCGGTTTCTTTGACTGAGCCGTACGTGACACCGGAAGGCATCTCGCGCTCAATTGACTTGTACGATCGTCGAGTCGACATGGACGAGCTCGATTTGGCCGATGACCTTGAATACGAAACTCGCGGTGCGGCCGTGAGCTGGGGTATTCCGTTTACCGAATACGACCGCGTGTTCTTGGGCGCCAAGTGGGAAAACACGCTCGTGGATGCCGGTACAAGAGCTCCTCAGCGCTACAAACAATATGTTGAAGATTTCGGTGACTCGCCTCACGCTGTAGCGGCAACAATTGGTTGGTCACGCGATAGCCGTGACAACGCTTTGGCGCCGACCCGCGGTACCTATCAGCGCTTGTCCGGTGAAGTTACACTTCCTGTGATGGATCTTCGTTACTATCGTGCGAGCTACCAGTTGCAACATTACTGGCCGGTGACCCGTGACTTGACCTTGGCGTTTAACGGTGAAATCGGTTACGGTGATAGCTGGGGCGGTAAAGAATACCCGTTCTTTAAGAACTTCTACGCCGGTGGTATCGGCAGTGTCCGTGGCTACGAAAACTCCAGCTTGGGTCCGAAGGACTACACCGATGATGATGGTGACGGAGACAGCGCCGGTGGTAAGGCTTCTTTGAATTTCTCTCTTGAAATGTTGATGCCTTTGCCGGGCGCCGACCGCACGCTTCGCTGGTTTACCTTCCTTGATGGCGGTTGGGTTTGGGGTGATTCCTACACCTATGGCGGTCGTGTAGATGAAAAGATGAGTATTTCCTTGTCTGATCTGCGTTACTCAGTCGGTGTCGGTGTAGCCTGGATTTCGCCATTAGGCCCGTTGAAGTTCAGTATCGCGGCGCCGCTCAACGACAAGGATGGCGACGAAATCGAACGCTTCCAATTCCAAATCGGTACGGGCTTCTAACATAGCTTGATCACCTGTACGGAAGGGTTCGCTAAATACTAGGGAAAGGGGTTCAAAGGCCGCCTTTCCCTTGAGCGTACATGGAGTACATGAAAATATGCTGAAAAAATTGGCTCTTGCCTCGGTTCTTTCTTTGGCGATGCTGGCCCAATCGGCACTAGCTGATACTAAGATAGGGGTGGTGAATCCGGATCGTATTCTTCGAGAAAGTGCCGCGGCGCAGTCGGCTCAAGTGAAACTTGAAAAGGAGTTCGCTTCCCGAGAAAAGTCATTATCTGTATCGGCCAAAGCGCTTAAGGCTGACGTTGAAAAATATCAAAAGCGCGCCTCTAAAATGAGTAACACCGAGCGGATGGCCGAAGAGCGTAAGTTGGCTGACCGTGAACGGTCTCTGCAGCGTCGCGAACGTGAATTGCGTGAAGACTTAAACCGTCGCAGAAATGAAGAATTGCAGTCAATTTTGATGCGAAGCAATGAAATTATCCGCGACATCGCCCGCAAGGGAAAATATGACTTGATCGTTCAAGAGGCCGTTTATGTCGGTCCGAACGTGGATATCACCGATCAGGTCATTAAAGCTTTGGGGAAATAAGTTATGACACAAAGAACTGCTTATCCGATTGCTGTTCTCGTGGAAGCGGTGCGCCAGCAATGCGCTGGACGCCTTGCTCAAGAATTGGTCGGCCCTTATGAAGGGGTGGCTGTCAGAAGTATCGGCGCATTAAGCCACGCCAAACCCGACGAAGTGGCATTTTTGGCTAATCCAAAATTTATTCATGAAGTCAAAGACTGCCAGGCTGGCGTCATTGTGCTTCGCAAAGAAGATAAGGAAGCTATTTACGGTGATGAAACGCCGCGCGCGATGGTCATCACCCCCAATCCTTATGCCTGGTTTGCTTTTGCCTTGCAAGTCGTTGAAAAACTTCAAAATCAATTTGCAAGTGGCATTCATCCTCATGCCTCCGTTGCCGTGACGGCTAAGGTTGATCCGACAGCCCGTGTGGATGCCGGTGCTGTTATCGAAGATCACGCAGTGGTTGGAGCGCGCGCTTGGATTGGCGCCAACAGTGTGGTAGGAGTCGGCTCTGTCATCGGGGACGATACGCGCCTGCATCCCAATGTCACCGTTGATCATCACTGCACGATCGGGGCGCGTTGTGTGCTGCAGTCGGGTTGCGTGATCGGTGGCGACGGTTTTGGTTTTGCTCCCTTTGAAGGCGAGTGGGTGAAGATTCCGCAAATCGGCAGTGTTCGAATTGAAGATGACGTGGAAATCGGTGCCAATACCGCTGTCGATCGTGGTGCGCTTGATGACACGGTGATCGGCAAAGGCAGCAAAGTTGATAACTTAATTCAGATCGCGCACAACTGCCGCTTGGGCGAACACTGTGTGATGGCAGGCGCTGCCAGCATGGCAGGATCCACCACGTTGGGTGACCATGTTACTGTCGGTGGCGCAGCCAATATCAACGGCCATATCAAGATTCCGAGCGGAGCGACCATCGGGCCGGCAACGACCGTGATTTCTTATCCGGATGATACGAAACTTATGATGGGCTTTTTCCCTGCGATGCCCAATCGTGAGTTTGAACGCTCAGCTGTAATGATTAAACATTTGCCTGAGATGCGTAAGCGCTTGAGAGCGCTTGAAGCGGCTTTGGCAAAATTAGAAGACAACCAAAAGGAAAAATAAGAAAATGAAATACAACATTCAAGATATTATGAAATATCTTCCGCACCGTTATCCGTTTTTGTTGATTGACCGTGTGGAAAGTGTGTCGGACGACTTGACGACGGCTGTTGTCATCAAAAACATCACGGCCAATGAACCGCAATTCCAAGGCCATTTCCCGGAATGTCCGGTCATGCCTGGTGTTTTGATTATTGAATCCATGGCTCAAGCCTGCGCCGTGTTGGCCTTGGCCCGTTTGACTGAAGAGCAGCGCAATGACGGCTCGCTTTACTTCTTTGCCGGCATCGATAATGCCCGTTTTAAGAAAGTCGTACAGCCCGGCGATCAATTGAAGATTCATTGCCACTTCTTGAAGGACCGCGCCGGTATCGGTAAGTTTGAAGCGACGGCCATGGTTGATGACCAAGTTGCATGTGTGGCCACGATGATGTGCGCCCGCCGCAAGATGGATTAATGTTTCTTTGACGCATGACGTCAAACGCCGGTCTCAAGCATTACTCTGACCGGTAACGATTAACTGAATAGAGGCGAGCCATCATGGCAAAAATTCATCATTTCTCTTTAGTCGATCCTGCCGCTCAATTGGCCGATGACGTTGTTGTCGGACCGTTTTGCGTTGTCGGACCGAAGGTGAAGATCGGTGCGGGTACGGTACTGATTTCCCATGTCAATATCACGGGAAATACAGAAATCGGGGAACGCAACCGCATTTTCCCCAATGCCAGTATCGGCTGTGAGCCCCAGGATAAAAAGTACAAAGGCGAAGATACTCGTTTGGTGATTGGCGATGACAACGTGATTCGTGAACACGTGACGATCGCCACAGGGACCGTTCAGGATCACGGCATTACCGTGGTCGGCAACCGCAATCTCTTTATGGCTAATGTCCACGTTGCCCACGACTGTATCGTGGGTGACGATACGATTTTGGCCAATAACGTCGGTTTAGCCGGTCACTCCATTGTGGCAAGCCGTGCCATTATCGGTGGTCAAGCCGGTGTGCACCAATTCTGCCGTATCGGCGAAGGAGCCATGGTGGGCGGCGGTTCCATCTTGGTGATGGACGTTCCGCCTTTTGTGATCTGTAACGGCAATCCTGCCGAGCCCCATGGTTTGAATGTTGTGGGTCTGCGCCGTGCGGGTTACGACCTGAAAGCGCTTAATGCGTTTAAGGCTGCCTATAAGACCATTTACCGTGACGGTCTTCGCATTCCTGAAGCCATTAAAGTGCTCGACGTGTTGATTACCAATAATCCGCAAGTCGCCCGTGAACTTCAGCTCATGCGTGACTTCATCGCCACGAGTGAACGCGGCATTATTCGCCCGAAGGCTTAATGCACTGATGGCTAAAGACATTGTTTGGCTCGCCGGAGAAACCTCCGGCGACTTCATCGCCTCATTGGTTCTGCCTCAGGTGGCTTCTCTTTACCCGGGTGAGCACATGCTGGGAATCGGGGGCGATCGGATGATTGCCGCCGGTCTTGAGCCTTGGCATCACAGCAGCGTCCTTTCGGTGAGAGGCTACGTCGAGGTTCTCAAAAAGCTTCCCTCCCTTTTAAAGCTCAGGCGTGAGATGAAGCGCCGCGTCGCTCAACTTTCTCCACGCGCCTTTATCGGCGTGGACGCGCCCGACTTTAATTTGTCTATTGAAGAGTATTTAAGGGCCGAAGGACTCAAAACCATTCATTTTGTTTGTCCTTCCATTTGGGCCTGGCGCCCTGAAAGAATCCATCAGATTAAGCGGGCAGTTGATCATATGCTGCTCATCTTTCCCTTTGAAAAGAAGCTGATGGATGAAGCGGGGATTGAGTCGACCTATATCGGTCATCCCTTGGCTCGGGAAATTCCGATGCACTCCGACAAAGATGCTGCCAGAGAAAAACTGGGTGTGGACGCCTTGGGGCCGGTATTTGCTGTTTTACCCGGCTCGCGGCAAGCAGAAGTGGCTTGGTGTGGACCTCATTTTTTCGGTGCCTGTGAAAAAGTTCTTCAATTTGACAAACGATCCATTTTCTTGGTGCCGGCAGCTGATGTAGCTCGTGAAGAGCAGATTAAAGCCGTTCTGAATAATTTCCCTAAAGCTAAAGCCGCCACTAGGATTATCCGCTCTGACAGCCATACGGTGATGCAGGCAAGCGATGCGATTTTGGTGGCTTCAGGTACGGCCACTTTAGAAGCGGCACTCTTTAAACGACCGATGGTGGTGGGTTATGCAATGCCCGGCATCACAGGTATTTTGATGCAAAAGAAAGGCATCATTGATTTTGTGAGTCTACCCAATATTTTGGCCGGTGAACGATTGGTTCCCGAAATTCTTCAATACTTCTGTCGCGCTGAGACACTGGCTTATGCACTGTGGCATGAGTATGAAAGACGCGATGACAGTCGGCTGATGGATCGCTTCACGGCCATGCATGAGTCACTGTTGCGGGATACGCCGAAATTAGCCTGCGATGCCATTGCATCGGTTTGCGGTTCTTAAACCATGTCTGAATCCGATCTTGATTTATTTGCCCCAGAGCAATTCTCAAGGATTGCGGGTGTTGATGAGGTGGGCCGTGGCTGCTTGGCCGGTCCCGTGGTTGTGGCAGCCGTGATTTTAGATCCTAATCGTCCGATTAAGGGATTGAGGGATAGTAAAAAGCTTTCTGCGAAAAAGCGTGAGGAACTCGCCCAAGAGATCAAAGAAAAGGCTCTGGCTTGGTCTGTGGCGGCGATGGGGCCTGAGGTGATTGATAAAATCAATATCCTGCAGGCAACCTTGGAAGCGATGAAGGCGGCTGTGGAAAAGCTTCCTGTTGAACCTGATTTTGTTCAGGTGGATGGAAACAAGTTGCCTAAGTGGAAGTGGCTGTCTGAAGCGGTAGTCAAAGGCGATGATAAAGTGGAGTGGATTTCCGCGGCTTCCATTATTGCCAAAACAACCCGTGATGCCTACATGTGCAAAATGGCCGAGCTTTATCCGCAATATGGCTTTGAGCATCATGTGGGTTACGGTACGGCTGAACACATTAAAGCGCTGAAGGCTTATGGGCCTACGCCCATTCATAGAAAAACTTTCGCTCCTGTCAGAGAGGTCATTGATGGACTATCGACTGATTCAAAGTGATTCCAATCCGAAATTTAAGCGTTGGCGAAAATTAGCCGAAAACGCTCGTTTCATAAAAAAGGAAAAGGCAACACTTGCTGAAGGTGCTCACCTTCTTCTGACGATGGCAGAAAGAGGGATTACGCCCGCAGCTCTTTTGCTAAGAAGCGGCGGCATCAGTGACGAAGTGGGTAATGTTGTTGAAAACTATGCCAGAGAAGGCGTTCCCTGTTATGTACTTGATAATCGTCTCTATGACATGATTTCGCCCGTGGAGCACGGAGCGGGAATCATGGCTGAAGTGGCTATTATTGAGCGTGCGCTTCCTGTTGCCCAAAAAACGGATGTGCTTTATTTGGACGGCGTCCAGGATCCGGGCAATGTCGGTACGCTTATTCGCAGCGCCGTTGCAGCCGGAATCAAAACCATTGCCGCCAATCGAGAAACGGCAGCTTTATGGTCACCTAAGGCGCTTCGCGCCGGTATGGGAGCTCATTTTGCAGCGACTATCTATGAAAATATTGAACCGCGGGAGCTTGCCGGTGCATTTGATGCCAAGCGTTTAGCGGCTGATGCTCGAGGCGGATCTGATCTCTATGCGACAGCCGATTGGGAAAAGGGAAATGTCGTCTGGATGATGGGGGCCGAGGGACCGGGATTAAGCGAAGAAGCCCTTGCCTGCGCCGATAAGCGTCTTTATATCCCAATTGAACACGATTGTGAGTCGCTGAATGTGGGCGCGGCCGCCGCTGTCTGTCTCTTTGAATTAAGACGGCGCCGACTTTCTTTGAAATCGTTAAAATAGTGCGGTTTAAACCGTGCACTCAATAGCTGTGAAAGTTTTTAATTGCGTTTGTGAATTCGGTCATCAATTTGAGGGTTGGTTTGATTCGGTCGAGAGTTTGGACGAACAAATCAAGGCTCATCTCGTGGCTTGCCCCTATTGTGATACGACGAACGTCAAGCGCGTTCCGACAGCTTCCTATGTTTTAGCTTCAAGAGATAAAGCGAAGACCCAAATATCCGAAAAAGAGCTTGAGGCTGAAATTCGAAGCAAAATGTACACCGCCGCCCGTAAGCTCTTAAAGGGGAGTGAAAATGTGGGTGAGCGCTTTGCGCAGGAAGCTCGGGCTGTTCATCAGGGCAAAGCCCCAATGCGTACGATTCACGGTCGCTGTACGCTTGAAGATGCCGAGGAACTTCTGGATGAAGGCATTAATGTTTTGCCTTTGCCCGAAGGTGTCGTGCACGAAAATAATTAATTGAGGACGTCTTAAAAATGGCTTTATTCGGTCAGCTGACAAAACCGGCAAAGGAGTTGCCGCTCATTGATGTGAGTAATCCTGATATTGTGATGGAGCTTCTTGAAGAGCTCGCCATTACGGTATCGACAAGCGAATGGATTAAAGCCAATGAACCCTACCATCCCGAAGCGGCTGATATTCATGAACAAGCCCAAGATGTTTATTCTGACCTCTTAGGTATTTTCCAAGGCAAAGTACGTGATAAACGTGTTAACCGCAAAGTGCATTGGGCGGGCGATCCCATTCGTGAACATTTATCGCGTCATGAAGTCAATGTTGAAGGGGATGTGATTGAATTTGCCCTTCAGCGTTTTCTACGCGCTTTCTTGGAGCATGCGCGTGCACCGCAAGAAGGCCGTGAAAGCATTTCACGCAAAGAATACTATGCATTTATGAGCGGTTGGGCGCACTATTTTGCTGGCCTTGCCCCCGATGAAACCCCTCCCGTTGACAATCTCGAGGATGAGGAATAAATCATGGCCGATATGACCAAGGTAAAAAAAGGAATCCGTTTATTCTTAAACATTCTTTTTGTCATTGTGGTGGCCGCCGCCATTATTATGGGCTGGGGCAAAGAAGTGGATGATCCGGATGCTTGGTTTCCGGAATGGGTCGAAGAAAAAGAAGAACCGGCTCAGGCTCCTGCTCAGGCAGAGCCCGATCCTAAAACAGAAGCTTCCAAGCAATAAAAGAATCGGTTGTACAAGCAGAAAGCGGGGAAGAGTCCCCGCTTTTGCCTACTTAACGATTGGTAATAGTGGTTTTTGACCTTCCGCACCTACCAAAGTGCAAGCGGCCAATAAGACTAACTGCGGCCCTTGATGGATGTCTTGAGCCACAAAGTATTCATCCAACGAGTGGAATTTTTCGGATAATCCGCCCGACCCCAAACAGGCTGAAGGAATATTTTTGCTGATGGGGGCATTGGCATCGGTCGCTGACGGGCAAAATTGCGTCAATTCAATCCCCAAAAGTTTTTGTGCGCAAAGAGCCGTTTGTATAACGGGGCAATCATCAGGACGGGCTCCGGCCGGTCGATCGCCGATTTGTGTTTTAGTGAGCTTGAGCATTCTTTCAGAATCGGTAATGCCCCAGCGTTTGTTTTCTTCAGCCACGCCTTCTTCAAAAGCTTGGAAGATCTGAGTCTCAAGCTTTAAGAGTTCATCGTTAGAAATACTTCTGATATCAACATCAACTTCACAGTATGGGGCGATAGTGTTCACAGACGTGCCGCCCTTAATTGTTCCGATATTGAAGGTGGTGTAGGGCTCGCTCGGCGGCGTTAACTGATCAATCAGGTGGCCTGAGTGGCACATGGCATGAATGGCGCTCGGGATTTTCCCAAAGTCCATGAAACTGTGACCGCCGGGACCGCTAATGCCAACGCGCCAACGGTGGCAGCCTACGCCGCCCATCACAACGACGCCGGCCGTAAAGGAATCGATGGCAATATAGCCGTCAATGTGCCTGTCACCATTGCAAATAAATTTGGCTCCACGAATGTCGCCGTTGCCTTCTTCTCCCACAGTGCCTACAAAAATGATGTCGCCTTGTGTTTGAATATCGGCTTCGTTAAAGCAGCGGATCAGCTGCAACAAGGCACGAACACCGCTGGTGTTGTCTCCGATACCCGGAGCGTAGTACGTATCACCTTCGCGGCGAACCGTGACATCCGTGCCCTCCGGAAAGACCGTATCCATATGGGCATCGATAACCAACACCGGACCGTTGCCGCTGCCTTTGCGTACACCCACCACATTACCGATGGCGTCAATAGTGACATCCGTCAAACCGTATGCTTTCATGCGGCGAGCGATCTCTTGGGCTCTTTTTTCTTCGTGAAAAGTCGGTGAGGGGATTTCGCAAATTTCGACTTGCTCGGCCATTGCCTGATCCGTTTGCTTTTGGGCAATATCCAAAGCTTTTTGAATCTTTGGAAGCTCTTTTAGGCTTTGCATGGCAGAGTAAACGTTTTGGTCAATGGCAGGAATGTCAGGATGAAGACTGTCGGACATGATCGTTCCTTGAAGAAATTGTTGATCCTGTTAATTTAGCACCATCGCTAAAAAAGAAACAGGTTGATACTTCGTCTAAGCATCAACCTGTGTTTGCCTTCTATTTTGTTCCGCAGGCGCGCTCATTGAGCTGCCACATATCAAGCGGACGGTAGGCTTCGATCCGCTTTTTCTCCGCTTCGGTTGCCTCACGCATCTTTGTGTAGTCGGTTAAAAAGTCGGTTTTATCATCGGCCCATGGGTAAAAAAGGATGGGGCCTTTCAACGTATAGACGCCCTTTTCATTCATCCACAAAGAGATGTTGTAGCCAAATGCCCTTTGAGGATCGTCAACGGCAGCCAAGAGGTTGCGTCCGCCCACGGTGCGGTACGTGGCATCTGAAAGACTTAAGGCGTATAGCGTCGGGAAAATGTCTTTGTGTGACCCAACACGTTTTTCATCAAAATGAATGTCAACGGCCTTTTTAACATCGTCTGATGCCCACACATAGAAGGGGACGGCGACGTCCTTAAAGGGGCCATCGGTCACAATGGGCTTCATGCCGAGCATCCGATGGTCGGCCGTGGCTCCAATCACCATCGCTCGATTTTTGATGGATTTAAGAGCGGAAATGGTTTGCCCCAATGCGTCGGCACTAGACTGATAAGTTTGCATAATGGTCAGAAGCGATTGAGCGTAATCGTCGTGGTTGTAATGACGATTAATCACTTCTGGCACCGTGATGGGTTTGGGAGTATAGCCTTCTGGAACATGGTAGGGCGGATGGTTGGAGGTGGAAAGCACCACCATGAAAACGGGCTTATCGGATTTCTTTATCAAATCCTCAGCGAACTTGAAAGCATAGTGGTCGGCTACGCCCCACTCGGTTGTTGAGGATAAACCGAAGGCGTCCATCAGGTGGGTTTGATCATAGACTTCATCAACATGCTGCAGGGGCAGATACTCGTCCATGTTTTCCCATGCTGTTGTACCGGATGTGACAAAAACAGTTCGGTAGCCCGCTTTTTTATAAACCTCAAAAGGCGTGCCGGGCAGGGGAACATTTCGAATTGAGGAAGTGCTCACCTGAGAGACCGGACTTAAGAATAGGAGCTGAGCGACAGATTGAATGGTGTGCAGATCGGCTGACGTAAAACGCTCAAAAACGTAGTCAGACTCAAAATGAGGACGAAGGGCCCCCATCAAATCCACTTTACCCGGTTCGTCATAACTCATCATGTTAAAGCCCATGCTTTCCATGATGAAGAAAGCAACGTGAGGCTTGATCTGGGCCAATTGAGTGTTAACCGGTGTTGATTGCGTCAGGGAGCCGATTTGAGCGGCCTGCATGAGTTTTTCACCGCGCTTGAGTGAAGCCGGTTCAAATTTCATGGAGTGTTTACGATCCTGCGCCGCATAGTAGAGCGCCATCGGGGCATTTAAGACCAACTCATTGATTTGTTTGACAACCGAGACCTGCGCATTGTTGCGTCTTAAAGGATAGCGTGAAGTCAGGGATCCCCGGGCAAGGAACACAAAGGCAATGACGCCGACCACGATAAGCGCAATGGCTTTAATGGTTGAGAGCGTATCCCAAAGCGCGCAAGCACTTAATCGAACAAAGATTTTTTTCCATAACCAGAAAAGGGAAACGGTTACCGCGATGACACCCAATGAATTTGAGATGATCGGATAATCCTGCCACACCGTGGTCATGACAGCCTGAGGCTCTTCGTGCAGGAAGTTGAAAACGAAGATGTCGATAGCGGTTTGAAATGTCTGGATGTAGTGGAAGTTACAGACCGAGAGCAAAACGACAGCGAAAAAGGCAAAGATGCTCCAGATCGTCAAAAACTTAATTAAAAGCTTCCAGGTTGCCTTGAAGTAGAAAAGAAAGAGGCAAGCCAGAAGGGGAATAATGGCCAAAATGGCCCCGCTTCGGGCATCAAATCGCAAGCCTAAATACCGCATTCTCCAAACATCATCACTTTGGATCATCTCTGCGGGGACTTCTCTGACGACAATCAACCAGAAGTAAAGTTCTCGGATAGCTGCCATAAAAGCGATGGCAAGAGTCACCAAGACAAAACATTGACAAAGGAGCAATAAAAATCGTCCTAGGGGGGAATCAGGACGATGTATTTTTGGAAAAAAGGCCATTTTTCGGTCATGGTTAATTTTTTTTGACATTTTAGCGAAAAGGCTTTTTTAACGAGGGAATATCAAAGCTTGGTTACAAAAAGGCGCCGTGATTTGTACGGCGCCGTTGTAGGGAGTTATTCGTGGGTGTCGCCCAACCTTGCATGTGAGTCTGAATAGTGAATGCTCATCGGAGCATTCATCACAATATAGTTCACCATCGGGATTTTGCTGATTTTGGCTTGGTCCGCCGTGAGGGGATCCATGGAGGTGATGCTCGTTTGAGCAGAAGTCCACACCAAGCCGAAAAAGCAACACAGACAAATGAGCCAATTGATCATGTTCACATGACTCCACAATCCCGAGGTGCTGAAAATTGTCGTCAGTCGATGCCAAAGGCCTAAAAATAAACCTGTGACAAAGAGCGTCATGACGGTATCAAAGAAAATCGGGTAGGAACTTGAATAAGCCGCAAGGTTGGCAAACGGAGCGTTGAAAAAGAGATCAACTTGGGCGGCGTTAAGCGGCAATCCGGTAGCCCCCAAAACATGGATATTGGCGCAGGTGCTGGCCATCAGCCAAGCAGCGCTCAACGTTACCCAAACACCAATGATCTTTAAGCATAATCTGAAAAAGGCCGGTCCCAAGGCTCCCAAAAGCGAGACAACAATACCCGGCAGCATCAGATAGTAAGCAAGCTTCGCGTCATATCGAAGTCCGACCATCCAAATATCGATGTATTCATCTTTAACCACTACTTTATCCAAAGCGGTTTGAGTGATAAAGACATCCATGTAAAGTTCGCGGAAAACAAAATTGAGTGCGCAAATCAGTAAGGCGAAAACAGCCAGACTCATGAAAAGCACGAGCACGCGCGCAAAGGGATGCTCCGGGCATTGAACGGGAGCAAGAGCCTTGATCGTACGTTGTTGTTTCATTTTTTTTATGCAAAATTAAATAAATAGGGAATTTGTTAAACCACTGCTTCAATAGCTTCGGATAGTTCGAGCCATCGAGCTTCAAGTGCCTCGACCTCGACGCTCAGTTCTCCCCGGCGCTTGAGGGCGGCAGCCACTTCATCCTGATCGCCTTGGGTGTAAAAGTCACTGTCGGCAAGCTTTGCATCCAAAGCTTTAAGTTCTGATGAAAGCGGTTCCAATTTCTTTTCAACTTGAGCCAATTCTTTTTGCAAAGGCTTCTTTAAGTTGGCAATGCGTTGACGTTCAAGCGCGGCCTGTTGTCTGGCTTCACGCTTGTTGGGTGAAGAGGACGCGGTTTCACTTTTGGCTTTTTCAGCTGAAAGGGAAGCTTTGCGAGTTTCAAGAACGAGCTTGGCGTAATCATCGAGATCCCCGTCAAACTCACTGACTTTACCCTCATGAACGAGCATCAACCGTTCAGTTGTGGCGGCTAAAAGGTGTCTGTCGTGAGAAACAAGTAGGACAGAGCCCTCAAAAGAGGAAAGTGCCATCGTTAACGCTTCGCGCGTTTGCATATCCAAGTGATTGGTGGGTTCGTCAAGCACGATCAGGTTCGGTTTATCCCAAGCCAAAAGGGCCAAGGCCAAACGGGCTTTTTCTCCGCCTGAAAACGGTTTAACCAGTGCGTTGACCATCTCACCGCTGAATTTAAACCGTCCAAGGAAGTCGCGCAGAACCTGTTCCCGTTCATCTGGTGCTTTACGGCGAAGATGTTGCAGAGGGGTTTCATCGCCTCGCAATTGCTCAAGTTGATGCTGGGCAAAGTAGCCGATTTGAAGCCCCTGACCGAATCGGAATTCGCCTGCCATTGGGGTGAGTTCTTTGCAAATCCCCTTAATCAAAGTGGATTTACCGGCTCCATTGACACCCAATACACCGATTCTCTCACCGGCGCGAATGGAAAATTTTACGTCATGCAAAATTTCCCTATCCCCATAACCGAGAGAGACAGATTGAGCTTCAACCAAATGCTCCGGCAGGCGTTCAGGCTTTAAGAATTCAAAGCGCCATTCACGGGTGGCGCGCACCGGTTCAACCGCTTTTAAGCGCTCGAGCATTTTGATGCGCGATTGCGCTTGGCGGGCTTTCGTTGCTTTATATCGGAATCGGTCAATAAAACTTTGAAGGTGAGCGCTTTCGCGTTCATAGGCTTTAGCGGCAGCGTCCTGAGCACGAAGTCTTTCTACCCGCAAAGCTTCAAAGGCGCTGTAATTTCCCGCGTAGCGGCGAATCGTATTGTCTTCAATGCTCCAGATGGTGTTAACGGAGCGATCCAGGAACTCGCGGTCGTGGCTGATGATAACCGTGGTCGCATGCTGGCGTTTTAACCACGCTTCAAGCCAAATGACACTATCTAAGTCCAGGTGGTTAGTCGGTTCGTCAAGAAGCAAAAGCTCAGCAGGACACATGAGCGCACGCGCCAAAGCCAAACGGTTTCGCCAACCGCCGGAGAAATCCTTGACGTGATGCGAGGTCATCTCTTCGGTAAAACCCAAACCGTGCAGGATGATTTTAGCTTGCGCCGTGATCGCGCCTTCATTGAGTTCGGCCAAGGTTGCATGAGCGCTGGCAACACTCATATCATCTTGCGCTTCAGACAAAGCTTTTTTGGCTGCCATCAGGGGAGCATGGCCAGAGAGTACCCAGTCAATCGCGACTTCATCGACCGTGTCAATGTCTTGAGCAACGTGACCGATGTTTTCAAGAGACGGGGCGCTGATCTCACCGGCTTCAAGGGGGACTTCGCCTAAAATCGCAGCGAGCAGACTCGATTTTCCGCAGCCGTTTTCGCCCACGAGACCGATTCTTTCGCCGGGATTGGCCAAAAGTGTGGCGTGCGAATAAAGCACTCGCACGCCTCGCATGAGACTGACGTCTTGAAGTCTAAGCATTACGGAAGTTCATCCTTTCGCAAGAGATAGACCATTGCATCTTCATTTTCGGTGGCTAACCACGTAAAGGGCACTTTGGGATAAGCCGCTTCGCAGGCGTCTTTTCCATCACCCACTTCAACCACCATGACACCGCGGTTAGAGAGATGAGCTTTTGAATCCGTCATCAGGCGGCGCACGATATCCAGGCCGTCGTCTCCAGCCCCTAAAGCTAAAGCCGGTTCGTGACGGTATTCACCGGGGAGGTTGTCCATTGCCTCTTGGGTGACGTACGGGGGATTGCTGATGATCACGTCGTACTGACGGTCACCCAATTCATTGAAAAGATCGCTCTTAATGAGTTCGATTCGATCCTGCATGCCATAGCGTTCAACATTGATTTTGGCCACATCGAGCGCATCCTGACTGATATCCACGCAGTCAACCTTGGCATTGGGGAAGACTTCGGCCGCGATAATGCCCAAGCAACCCGAGCCCGTGCACAAATCAAGCACGCGCGTGACGTTTTCAGGATTAGAAACCCAAGGCGCCAATTCGTCTTTTAAAAGTTCGGCAATGTAGGAGCGGGGAATAATCACGCGTTCATCACAATAGAAGGGATGGTCAATTAACCAAGCTTCCTGCAAAAGGTAGGGTGTCGGGATTTTGTCAACGGCACGCTTTTCGATTCGTTCCAAAAGCATCTTGAGCTCCGCGTTGGAAACGCGGGCGTCCCAGAATCGATCGGAGTCTTCGAAGTTAAGCTTTAATGAGCGCAATACCAAGAAGTAGGCTTCTTCGTATGTGTCGGCGCAACCATGACCACAGAAAATATTATTAATCTCGAATTGCGTCATCGCATAACGGATGACATCACGGATGGTTTGCAGTCGGCATTGATGAACGTCGTTATCGGTAATCATAAAAATTCTTTTAAAAATCAAGCTTCAAAACAGGGTCTTATTTTAACCCAGAACGCTCGTGGAGGGGAGCGTGAAAAGAAATTCAAAAATTCTGAAATTTTGCCCAATCAGAAGCGTTTCTTTTCAGTTTCGGTCGGTTTTCTTTTGATCAAAATGAAACTGAGCACGATGATGAGCCACATGACGGCAATCCATAGGCAAAATCCGTTTGCAATGGTTGTCATGGAAACGTCTTTAGCCAATTGACCAATTGAAAAATTCGGAATGCCGGATCCCACGTAGGCTCCTAAATATAAGGCGGAAATAAGACCGGCTCGCTCACGTAACGTGGCATCCATGAGTAATAGTTTTAATCCGCTGCAGCAGGTGCCGCCTTGCGCGGCGCCGCAAATGAGGACAAAAACCATAAAAAGAACGGGAGACTTCATATCAAGCGTGAGGAAAACGCCTCCTGCCCCAAATAGAAATACTGTACTCATTAACAGGAGTGTTTTGCTCGGATTAAAGCGCCCACTCACTAATCCGAAAACAGCGATCGGAATAATTAAAAGCAAGTACGTGATCGCTGCGAGCAAGACGCTGCTTTCTCCAAATACAATTTGGGCAAATTGAGCGGAGAAGCCTTGAAAGAAACTGCTCACGCCCCACGTGCCGATAAAGGCGGTGATGCTCAAAATGAAAAGCCGTCTTAAGCGGGTGGGAATCGCGATTTTGGGAATAAGCACTTGGCCGATGCTTTCGGTTCCCAATCGCATGGTTTCTGTACCCAGGGCAGCTAAAACAATGCAGAAAATGAGCAAAGCTACACAGGCATCAAAAAGAAATGTCGGATTGAGGACGTTGTATTCAATGATGAGTCCCGTGAGAAGTGTTCCGAGCGATAGGCCAATGTTGGGGCCGGCTGAAGTCATGGCTGTGCCTAACCATGCTCGGGCTGGTGGCGCTGTATCTACGACCCAGGACATGCAAGCGCTGGTTGCCAGCCCGCAAGAAAGTCCCTGAAGAAAGCGCCCAATATAAAGATCGCTTGCCGATTGTCCGACAGAAAATAAGTAACAGGCAATAGCGCCGAATCCAAGCGCCGCGATGACAACAGGTTTTCTGCCTAAAAAATTAGAAAGACGGGCAAAAAGGATAAGCGTGAGAACGCAGCCAGCGAAGTAACTTACAACGCTCATGGCGACTTCTGAAGAGGATAGCAGCAGCTCATTGACCCAGTAAGCCATCATGGGAATGGCGGTCGCGGCAGTGACAAAACAGGTGATTAAACAAAAGGCGGCCACGAAAAAAGAAAAGCCTCGCCGTTTGATGGCGTCGCCCTCCGGGTGCGCAAGTGATTTCTTTTCAAATTCAATGGCCATGGATAATGACGATTTGGAATCGAATCAATCCGATAAAAGCAAAAGCCCGATGGTTAATCATCGAGCCATTAGGTGACAGAGAATTATGTCACATTCAATTGGTATTGGAATTAGTATGAGAAGTTAATCCAATAATTGAAAATGTGAAGAAAAAACCTTTAAAAACACAATCGGCAAGTTTTTAGGCTTGCCGATTGATACTCAAAGAGCGAAACGATTAGAAGAGGTAATTGAAGCGTCCGGACACAAGCCAAGTGTCAATTGTTTCACCACCGGCCGTTCTTTCAACATCGACTTGGAAGGACACATTGTCTTTCCAGTTCAAGTAGCCACCGACACCGAACGTGGACCACGTGTCCTTGTTACCCCAAGTGACATTGACCTTATCGCTAAGGTCGCTAAACTGTGCGTCTTGACCGTCTGTGAATTGGTATAAAACATCAGCGCGGGCGTAAAGTTCACCGACATAATCGGAGGACTCAAACGTCTTACCGGTTCTGAGACCAACACGCCCAATGACACTGATATCGCTATCGGCATCAACCTTCATGTTGCGCTCGGTACGGTAGTTGTAATCACCGAGGTAGGCCACTTGCAATTGCACTTGAGGCTCAATGAAGACATTGTGTTCGTCTTTAAAGTTATAGCCGTATTCAGCAGAAAGAGCCGCATACTTTTGATCAAATGAACCAGTTGTCGTAAGTGCACCGGACTGGTTGGTCACGTCAAACTCGTTATCCACTTGACCGAAACGGGCAACAAAGTCCAGGTAGTGAGAACCAAACGTTAAGGTGTCGTAAACAGAAGCCTCATAACGCTTAAGGTCCCCGGAACCCTTCAAGTCATTGAGGTCCGATTCTCCGTCCGTGTAGGCAAAGCTAAAGCCCAAGCGATTATCGACTGAGGTTGCCTTTTCATAGCCGACATAGACGGTGGTTAAGTCAGCGTTATAGAGATGCTCAGCGCCGGCTTCACCGTATTGGACTCGGGCCCACAGGCCGTCTTTTTCATCATTTTGGAAGACGGCATTTTGCAGACGACGGTCGTGGCGGTCCATGTTGACAGCCAAATCATAGCTTGCATAGCCGGCGGAACGCATACCGATAGAGGCTGCAGATTCGATCATTTTAACGCGTTTGATAAACCATTCTTTACCGCCGACGTAATCTGCAGCGTTGAAATCCCAATCGTCTTTATCTTCATCTTCATCTTCAGACCAACTGTCATATTTGATATCTGAAATTTGTTCGGCGCTTTCAATACCACGTGAGTCAATTTCTAATTCATAATCAAAGAGACTTTGACCATAGATATTTTGTTTTTCAGCAAAAGAAACAAATTTTCCATTTTTTGGGCGCTCTTGTAAGGCAAAAGTTAGCGTATTGGTTGGAGAGACGCTTTCAAGCAATTCCATGTTGTAGGGTTCAATAAAGTGTTGGCCACCGTCAGATGAGGACTCGATGAACACCATGTCGCTGTTTTGTCTGTTTTCTGCGTCAAGGTCTAAACGGAAGATGCCGCCGTTTCCTTTGAGGTCCCCAATGCGAATATAGTCATGATCAATGTCTTTAAGCCCTGGCCATAGCTTAGACAAGCCGATTTCTTCCCATTTATTTCGAATATCTTCATCAAAAAGATTAATGATTCCGCCATTGGATAAAGTGATTGAACTTATTCGCTTAGGCACAGAGTAAACCGAGACATTGATCTTTATACCACCAAATTCAATCTCCTTGCTTTCACCTTTGGTGAAACCAAAATATGTCCATTGAGCTCCATCAGAGAGTGTTAATTTGAACTCTTGATTTATATTTATCTTTTCACCTTCTAAAATAATTCCTTGCGATTTTATAAGATCGGTAATTATCTTATTACTGAGTAAATCATTAATCTCTTCGGTACCCAAAAAATAGTCAGACTTTAACCCTAGTAGCATAAGTATTGGCTGAAAGAACTCCTCTGGCAGATTGGAGCTGAAAGCAATGCTACTATTGTGGAGGCTCATTTCGTCCCCAAACCAATAATTACCATCCTCCGAAATTTTTAGATCAACTATAGAGTTGGCAGTTCCTAATGTTTCTTGATCCATCATATCGATACTGCCAACTAGTTTATTCCTAGTTGAATTGAAAATGACTTGTCCGCCACCTTTCGCAGATATAAGGTCCGGTTGTTCAGCTAAAGTCCAAATAGTGCTCGAACTGTCTGCGTTTCCTACAATAATTTTTGAATTGTCATCCTTAGCGTAAAGACCATTGGCACCATAGGTTGATGTGACTCCTAATTGCTTAATATAAATTTCAACATTTCCATCAAGTGAAATTACGCCACCTTTTTGAGCAGAAATGGTTATAGTACCCTCTGCATCTTTGCCAGCCTCATTTGTCAAAGAATCAATGAATGTGGCTCCTTTAATATTGACTTTGGCGCCCTTTACAAGGATTGCATATTGGTCGTGTTGACTAGGGGGATTAAAATCTGGCAAATGAATGCCAGAAAAATCTTCATTTTTTGTTAAGGTCAGTCTGAATTGGTCATACTCTCCCTCTCCAGTATCTTCATCGTTTAATAAATAATCTTTATCAATAGTGTCTCCGATGATTGCATGGCAGTTGAAAGAAATTGCAAAGAGAACAGCGGAAGCAATTAGATTTTTTTTAATTTGTTTAGATAAAGCGATTTTCTGGGGGGGGGGCATATCGCATAGTTATTCCTCTCTATAACTGAAAAAAATTGAGTCCTGAAATTTTCTCATAACAAAAAATGACGATCAAGAAAATTGATATTTAGTATTAACCCTTAATAATTTTGAATTACCAATTAATAACCTATTGTATTTCCAATGAAAAGCAACACGTATGGCCGATAGCAAAAAGTCGACTATTTTAAATTTTGATTAAACGCAAAATAGGCGACTTTCAACCGAAAATCGCCTATTAGTAAAAATTACGGAATAGCTATCTAGAGAACGGAAGCAAAACTTCTAGCCACGTACTTCACATTCTTTTCATTTAACCCACAAACACAGATTCGTCCGTTTCTCACCGCATAAATTCCAAATTCACTGGCAAGACGATCAACTTGTTCGGGCGTTAATCCAGTAAATGAGAACATACCGGCTTGTTGTGTCACAAATGAAAAGTCTCGTTTAGCGCCAATGGCTTTCATTTCATCGGCTAAAGCTTGGCGCATCGCAAGGATGCGGTTTCGCATACCGGCCAATTCTGATTCCCAACGCTTAAACTTTTCCGGATCGGCAAGGACACTTTCGACAATACGACCACCGAATGTGGGCGGATTGGAGTAATTGGCCCGTGCACAGGTTTTTAGATGAGTGGTGACCCGTTGGGCTTCGTCTTCGGATTGCGTCACAACCGTCAAAGCGCCGATTCTTTCTCCATAAAGATTAAAGGATTTAGAAAAGGAGGAAGCCGCCAAGAAATTCAATCCAGACTCTGCAAAAAGGCGGATGGTTTGAGCATCCTCGTCCAATCCCTTTTTGAATCCCTGGTAGGCCATGTCCAAAAACGGAATCAGGTGACGGGTGCGGCAAATGTCTATGACTTCCATCCATTGATTAACAGACAAGTCATAGCCAGTTGGATTGTGGCAGCAGGCATGCAAAATAACGAGCGTTTTTTCAGGTAAAGCTTTTAAGTCTTGAGCCATTGCGCAAAAGTCGACGCTATTGCTTGATGCATCGTAATAGCGGTAACCCGTCACGGAATAGCCGGCTAGGCGAAGAATGTCATTGTGGTTAGTCCAAGTGGGTTTTGAAGTCGCTCCGACATTAAGACCGCAGGCCCAATGCATCAAATCAACGCCAAGTTTAAGGGCTCCGGTACCGCCCAACGTTTGTACGGTACAGGCTCGTTTGGAGGAAACGATTTCACTATCTTTGCCGAAAATCAGTTCCTGAACCAATCGGTCGTAGAGGGGAAGACCTGTTTGGGGAATGTAGGTATGTGGGCGGTGTTCTTCGGCGATTGTCAATTCAGCTTCACGTACAACATCCAGAACCGGTGTAACACCGTTTTTATCCAAATACATCCCGACCCCGAGATTGACTTTACAATCACGGGGATCGGCAAGAAACTTACCCGTGAGACTTAAGATGGGATCGTCAGGGACCGCAGTCACGGTCGAAAAAATGGATTTATTCATCGGCATTCCTTTCATAAAAGTTTACTTTCTCCAATATAAATTAGGCTTGTGAAGTGCGTGATTGAATTTTCTAAGTAAAAAGCGGTAATTAAGGTTGAAAATTTATCGTTATCTACGTGTTTTTCACTAATGAAGATAAGAATTGAACCCTAAATAGACAAAAAAGGCGAAGCCTTGATGACTTCGCCTGGGCACAAAACGTTAAGAGGTTTTGTGATTATTTCTTCATGGCTTCAATGGCTTTTTTCACGCTTTCTTGTGTCGGACGGAAAGCCGTGAGGCGTTGTTGAATGATAGCCGGAGCTTGAGCAATCATGGTGTTGTAACGATAGCCACCTTTGACCAAGGTCTTTAAAACATTGGCGAAGTCAAAATAGCAGTCTTCGCGCTTGACTTTGGCGGAGTGTTGCAGACCCATGAAGTCCGTCCAGGTCACTGTGTAAACAACACCCTTGTCGCTCACATCGCAGTGCGTGACAGCTACAGCGTCACAAACCCAAACGTTCGGTTCCTGTTGTTGAGCGGTTTGTTCTTTTTGGGGTTCTTTCTTATCCATTTTTAACCTCATGATTAAAAGAAAAGTTTAAGAAGCAGCGGCCTCGCGAGCTTTGTTCGTCGCTTCCGTCCGTTTAGTGTAAATAGTAGCGCAAACGCCGGAAATAATGATCATGGCCATGCCGACTAAGCCCAACATGGTGACCGTTTCACTAAAGAGGGCGAAACTGACCAGGGCCGAGAAGGGAATGGCGGAAAAGCCCAGGCAGGAACTCAAGAGCATGTTGCCGTAAGCGTAAGAGCGGGTGGTGCAGATTTGGCCCAAGGTAGCGCAGATGCCCATGCCGACCAAGTAGGCGCCGGACTCCAGCGTCGGCATATGCATGCCGTCTTCAAAAATGTAACTTCCCAATACGCCGAAGACCGCGCCGAACATGGAAAAGTAAAACACGATGCGCCAGGAGGGTTCCTTGAGATTCCCCAATTCTTTAATTTGCCAGTAAACAACCAAGTCGATGAAGGCAACAAAAAGACAAATCAAAGCGGGGATGAGGTAGCCTTCATCAAAGGTAGGCTGAAGCACGGTGGAGACACCCGCAAAGCCAAAAAGGATAGCCAGAATAACGCCCCAGGGAGCCGATTCCTTTTTAATAAAAGCCAGGATGATGAAGTTGGCTGCCATAAATAGCGGCGTGGTGTAAATCAAGGTCATGTTGGTGCCAAGCGGCATTTCGCCGATAGTGAAGAACCACAGACCGACAGAAATAGTGCCTAAGACTGCGCGTTTGATGTGTCCGCCTAAATGTTCCGTACGAAGCGACAGGCCCTGTGAGCGCACAAACATGGAAATGGTGACAATGCCGATGAGCGACCGGTAGAACACAAGTTCAAGGGATCCGAAATGGCCGCTGCAGAGTTTTACAAAAACCGCCATAAAGGAAAAACAGGCGGCCGCTGCCAGCGCCCAAAGCGATTGTTTCATCATAAATAAAGAATCCTTTTCTTTTTTGCGCAGTTAAGTCCTGACATTGTATGCCTGTTATGTCTTTACCGAAAGGTAGTGTTTGCTCGGATGTTTTAATTAGTATCAGACGGATTTCTTCTTTCAGCACTGGATTGCCTCTCTATAATTTTGGCTTCTTCAAAAATAAAGCAAAAAGAAAGGCAGGTCTTTCATGATCAGACAGTCGGCCCTTTTAGGACACAGTTGTGCGGCAGGCGCCAATATTATTTGGGGCATGATGGCGCCGATTGCCAAAGTGGTGATGGTCGGCGGCCTGGTGACGCCGCTTGTTTTAACCGACTTAAGAATTTTCGGGGCGGCGGTTTTGTTTTGGCTCGCGTCCTTTTTTGCACCGTATGAAAAGGTAGCTAAAGCGGACTTATTCAGACTTTTTCTGGCAAGCCTTTTCGCCATTATTTTTAATCAGGGCAGTTATGTTTTTGGCGTTGGTCTGACGACACCGGGTAACGCCACCATTCTGACTTCGACGATGCCCTTGTGGGCGATGGTGCTCGCCGCGATTGTCTTGAAAGATCCAATCACTTTGAAAAAGCTCGTTGGCATTCTGATGGGAGCTGTCGGCGCTTTGACGCTTATTATGTCCAAAACGGATGTCGCGGCCAATCCCGCCATCGAAAGTAATATTTGGGGCGATTTGCTCGTAGCCAGCGCCCAATTGAGTTTTGCTTTTTACGTTGTGCGGTTTAAAGATTTAGTGACTCGCTACAACTTATTTACAACGATGAAGTGGATGTTTACATTCGCCTCACTTTGCATTTTTCCATTTTCATTTTCATCATTAACCTCGACTCCTTGGTTTTCTCTTAGCCTAAACGAATGGCTAAGTGTCGCCTATGTGGTAATCGGCGGTACCTTTTTCTCTTACCTCTTGATTGTCGTAGGCCAGCGAAATCTAAAGCCTACCGTTGCAGCCATGTATAACTATGTACAGCCTGTTGTAGGGTGCTTAGCCGCTGTTGCGATGGGACTGGATTCTCTGTCATGGTCAAAGGCGTTTGCCGTTGTCTTTATTTTTGTCGGTGTGTATTTGGTTACTCACAGCGTTAGCGCGAAAGAGCAGGCTGCGATTCAGAAGAAACAATTGGAGGTTTTGGAACGGCACCAATCAAAATAAAATTAATATGATATTAAATTAATATTAGATAAATTCTATTAACATATTAAAACTGTTTATTTTTCTAATTACTGTGAATAATCGGATTGACTTGAAAGCTTTGGTTAAGAAAGCACTGGAAAGAGGATAGTAAGTCACGAGTATTTTCCGATCAGGAATATTTTGTTGTTCTGTCACAATTCTCCGATATACTAGGAAACGCAGGTAGAGAAAATACAACAGGCGTGATTGAAAGGACAAAAAGAAAAACGCTTAAATAACCATTTTCCGTGATTATTTAAGCGTTTTTGGTGCCCGGGATCGGACTCGAACCGATACGTCTCGCAACGCCAGCACCTGAAGCTGGTGCGTCTACCAATTTCGCCACCCGGGCTTATGGATCAGGCATAATGCCTGAAATAAGAATCGCAATTATATACGAAAGAGAAACGAAGTTGCCAAATTTAAAGAAAACCCCGCGTCCTAAAATCGTTAAAGAAAAAAGAGCTTCTTCTAAGAAATCAAAAGGCTCGCAAGGACGGGTAAAAAATTACGTCATCACCGAGCTTGTCCAAAAGGCTGTTGAAATTCTTAACCAATCGGCGGCGGATCTGGATACGTCAGAGCTGTATGTGCTTTTGTCACGTCAATACAGAAAATTAAATGAAGGTCTTTTTGCTCAGGTGTTGGATCGCTTGATGGGGGATAGCCGTGTGCGGTTTGATTCCCAGAAAAAGTGTTTTACTCATAAAGCTAAAAAGGAACACACGGGGATTGTTGTATCGCCCGCGCAAAGCACACCTTACGTAGTCGATGATGATACAGGTGAGCGTTTTCCCATTGCTCAGGAGTCGGCCAAACTGTATTTGCCCGGTGACGCTGTGATTTTCCGCTCTGCGCACTCTGCCGAGCCTTGGGATGATCCTTACCTTTACGCCAATGTCACTGAAGTTGTTGAGCATTCTATCGCCGAAATTGTGGGTGAAGTTAAAAAAACAACCTCTAAACACGGCAAGGTGACCTATCACTTTAAAAAATACGATCCGAGACTTTGCAATTTGAGTGTGAAGTTTTTAGATCCTGAAACGGTTTTAGAGTCTTGGGTTGATAAAAAGGCGATCGCCGTCATTGACCGTTACCCCTCTAAAGATGATCCTCGAGTCTACGTTCGCATGGATCGTGAACTTGAAGTGGACAGCGATGCGGATTTAGAAATCGAATTGGCCGTCCGTCAATTTAACCTTCCGCACGAATTTTCTCCGGTAACTGTTCTTGAAGCCGAAAAACTGCCTAATAAGGTATTAGCGAAAGACAGAGCCCGCCGGGTGGATTTGCGTGACGTTCCGTTTTGCACCATTGACGGTGAAGACGCGAGAGACTTTGACGATGCGGTGTACGCTCAGGCCGAAGGCAATGGCGCTTATCGATTGCTTGTGGCCATTGCCGACGTGAGCTACTACGTCAAGCCCAATTCAGATATCGACCGTGACGCCCAGCTCAGAAGCACCTCGGTTTACTTCCCACGCCGAGTGATTCCGATGTTGCCTGAAAAGCTCTGCAATGGTCTTTGCTCTCTAAATCCGGGAGTCGATCGCCTATCCATGGTTTGTGACATGGTCATTGATTCGCTCGGAACGGTGAAGGCTTATCAGTTCTATCCGTCCGTTATCCATTCTCACGCCCGTTTGACCTACACCAATGCATGGAAATACCTTTCTAACGAAGCTGTTACGGATGAAGATGTGCCGCAGGTGGTAAGGACAGGCCTTGATACTTTATATGATCTCTATAAAGTCCTCAGGCGGGCACGCAGCATCCGTGGTGCCATTGATTTTGCAACACAGGAGACATTGGTTAAGACCGATGAAAAGGGCAACATTATTGCCATCGTGGCTCGGGAATCAAACGATGCGCACCGACTGATCGAAGAATGCATGCTAGCCGCTAATACCTGCGCGGCGGACTTTATCGGTCGCCATAAAAAGCTGAGTTTGTACCGTGTGCATGATTCACCCTCGGTGGATAAGCTTTTGGAATTGCGGCGTACGCTCTCTGGCTTCGGCCTAACGCTATTGGGTGGCAATAAGCCAACGGCAGCCGATTATGAAAAAGTGGTCGAAGCGGTTGAAGGCAAACCCTATAGTGACGTCATTCAAACGGCGCTTTTGCGTTCGATGCAGCGCGCTGTTTATTCCCCGGACAATATCGGCCACTATGGTTTGGGTTACGAAGGCTACACGCACTTTACCTCGCCCATTCGTCGTTATCCGGACCTTTTGGTTCATCGAACGATTCGAGGCATTCTCTCAAGGCGTACCTACAGACCGACAGTCTATCCGGGCAGTACCTCGGTGCTCAATAGCTTAAGTGGCATGAACCTTAAGCGCACACTATTGGCGATGCCGCAGCCTGAAAAAATAGAGGCGGTGGGAGCAACGGATCCGTCTCGCGGTGCCTGGGTGGAACTCGGCAAGATCACGAGCGCCTGTGAACGACGGGCCGATGATGCGAGCCGCGATGTCACTGCTTGGCTCAAGTGCCGCTACATGAAGACAATTGCTTCGGATAAGCAAAAATTTAAAGCCCGAATTACGGCGATTACTTCATTTGGTCTTTATGTGCAGCTTCAGGAAATTTTTGTTGAAGGCTTTGTGCATATTTCCAATATTGGTTTTGACTACTATGTCTATACGCCCGAAGGTACCCTGCAGGGACAATCATTCGGTGAGGTTTATGCCGTGGGCGATGTGGTAACGGTGAGTTTGATTGAAGTCGATGAAGATCGCAGACGGATTGATTTTCGTATCAGTCGGTCGCGTCATTGATTACAATGAGTAGGTTTGATTAATAAAGTAATTTAATTTTTGTATGGCAAAGAACATTATTTTGGCTGGGTTCCACGCTGTGGGAGCTCGCCTGAGAAAAGATCCGGATTCAATCGTATGTGTGTATGTTGATCCGCAAAGACGCGACAAGCGCATGAGTCAGATGCGTGCTGAACTGGAAAGTTTGGGCGTGCGTGTCATGCAAGCCGGACACGACCGCTTAAACGGTATGGTTTCCGGAGACATTCCCCATCAGGGTATTGTGGCCATGGCCAAACCTTTGGAAGTGAGCCTGACATTTGATGAATTGATGGATGAGATTCGTTCGGACTCTCTATTCTTAATTCTCGATGGCATTACCGATCCGAGAAATTTCGGAGCTTGTTTGCGCTCTGCGGATGCGGCAGGCGTTCATGCCGTGATTATTCCGAAAGACCGCTCGGCAACCGTAACTCCTGCGGCGGCGAAGGCCGCGGCAGGCGCTGCCGAAACGGTTCCCGTTGTGACTGTGACGAATTTGGCCAGTGCCATTGTTGAATTGCGTGATGCCGGTGTGACGGTGGTGGGCGCAGCAGGCGAAGCCACAAAGACAATTTATGACTTTGATCAGACCGGCGCTTTCGCTTGGGTGATGGGTGCCGAAGGCCCGGGCTTGCGTCAGTTAACCCGCAAACGCTGTGACGATTTGGCCAAGATTCCTTTAACGGGTTCAGTGGAAAGTCTGAATGTCTCCGTTGCCACGGGTATCTGTCTTTTTGAAAGCGTGCGTCAACGTTATTTGAAAAACGGTCGATAATTCCGAATTTTTCCTAAACCGGATAGGACAGTAATTTTGTCCGGGTCACAGTGTTATGAAAGTCATCTGGCCTTCTGCCTTTGACGTGCAGAATTTACCTATCCGGTCCCTCATTTTTTGTTCGCTAAGTATCAGGCGAGAGCCATAGAGACGCTCATCAAGAGATGCCTCGTTCGGTCTCAGGTAATTATGATCCCAAACCAGGCTTGACAGAAGTTGCTTTAGAGAGTTATAAATCAAAATTATTTGATATGAGGTTGGTGATGAAGACGTCGGATAAGGATTTACGGGCCCAGGCAAAAGTCTTTAAGGCTTTTTGTGATCCCAAGCGTCTTGCGATCCTCGAGCAACTTCGAAGTGGAGAGAAGTGCGCCTGCCAAATCCAAGCAGCATTGGAGCTGACACAATCCGGACTCTCTTACCATATGAAGATTCTTTGTAACTCGGGTGTTGTGGTGAGCCGCCAGGAAGGCAAGTGGACGCACTATAGGATGAGTGCTGTAGGAAGTGCAGAGGCAACGTCACTACTGCTTAAAATCACGACACCTGATAGAGATATGTGAAAAAGCATTGAATCTTTTTCGTAACCTTTGAATGCCGTTCAAATTTTGATTGTCGTTTATTTTTGGCTAAACATATCAAAAATTGTAGATTTGAGACATTTAAAATATAGGACTGGATATGGCTTTTTTATCTTTTTTGCAGAATGAAGTGCTTGGCATGGCCTGGCTCAACCGCTTAACAGCCGAAGCACTCTCTGCAGTCGGTATTGATATTGCTTCGCAGTGGGGTTCAACAGCGCAGTTTTTTATCTACGATGTTCTCAAGATCACAGTGCTTCTTTGTGTATTAATTTTCGGGATTTCCTATATACAAAGCTACTTTCCCCCTGAGCGAAGCAAGCGAATTCTCGGACGCTTTCGCGGATTGGGTGCAAATTTCGTTTCGGCTCTCTTGGGGACAGTAACGCCATTTTGTTCGTGCTCTTCCATTCCACTCTTTATTGGCTTTACAAGCGCGCGTCTGCCCATAGGTGTAACGTTTTCTTTTTTAATTTCATCACCGATGGTGGACCTTGGAAGTCTTGTATTGTTGACGAGCATTTTCGGAGGGACAGTTGCCTTGGCTTACGTGATTTTCGGACTTGTGATTGCAGTAGCCGGTGGCACGTTGATTGAAAAGTTGCGCATGGAAAAGTACGTAGAGGATTTTATTTTTGCTGCAAAGAGCGTTGATATTGATTCACCGACACTGACCATTGCGGAGCGTCTTTCTTATGCTAAATCTCAGACAGTTGAAACCTTTGTCAAAGTCTTTCCGTACATTTTGTCTGGTGTTGGTATTGGCGCCTTCATCCACAACTGGATTCCCCAGTCATGGGTAGAGGCGGCTCTTGGCGGCGACAATCCTTTGGGTGTCATTCTCGCGACATTGGTTGGAATCCCAATGTACGCGGATATTTTCGGCACGATTCCTGTTGCCGAGGTTCTTCTTGGTAAAGGCGCGCAACTCGGCACGGTGCTCGCTTTCATGATGGCGGTGACAACATTGTCATTACCATCTCTCATAATGCTTAGAAAAGCCGTAAAACCTCGGCTTCTCGGTCTCTTTGTTGCCGTTTGCACCCTCGGTATCATTGCTGCCGGTTACCTTTTCAATATTTTTCAGTCATTGTTTATCTGACGGATAGACTACGTAGGAGTGAATTATGGTTTTCTTCTTTAATAAGAAAAAAGACGATAAAAGCAGCGCCAATCACAATGCCGAAACGGCTGCTGGGGGGCAGACTTCAGAATCGGGCGCAGGTATCAAGGTTCTTGGAACGGGCTGCGCTAAATGTCGAGCACTGGAGCAAGCTGTACAAGCCGCGATGCTTGAGCTTGGGATTAATGAGGAGCTTGAGCACGTCACGGACTTTGTCAATATCGCAGCTTATGGTGTGATGACAACGCCGGCTCTCGTTGTCGACGGCAAAGTCGTTTCTTATGGCAAGGTGCTTCAGAAGGATGATGCAAAGACTTTGATTGCCAAGGCTCGCGACCTATGAGGTCGTGGGTTTCACGTCCGAAGGTTGCTTTCGTTTGTGTTCACAATAGCTGTCGGAGTCAGATTGCCGAAGCTTTGGGAAGGATTTTGGCATGCGAAGTGTTCGAAAGCTTCTCGGCCGGCTCCGAAACAAAACTTGAAATTAATGCCGATGCTGTGCGCGCCGTGAGAGCTCTCTACGGAGTTGATATGACGCGCACACAGCGAAGCAAGCTTTTGTCGGAAATTCCATCAGTTGACATTGTGGTCACGATGGGATGTAACGTGAGCTGTCCAATGATTCCATGTCGTCATCACGAGGATTGGGGACTTGAAGACCCGACAGGGAAGGATGAACAGGTGCTATTGGCTTTGATTGAGCAAATTAAGGCCAATATTTTGTCTCTTAAAGAACGAATTCAACAAGGAAAGATTTAATCCAGATTTTTCCTTAAGCCCTAAGTGATCTTTTCGGAGTATTTCTATGGGATTCTATTGAGAATTTGAGTTGTAATTGGTTGATGCGCTGCAGAAGTCTGAAATAGGCCAAACAGTGCCGGCAAATTGCATTTTCTAAAGCCGATAAGGAATGGATTGCTTCTTTGTGTCCGGTTTTTGCAAAGTCTGTTCATCGAAGATCAATAGAGTCAATTGTTTCTACCCCAGCCCCAATCCAATCGCCGCATCGATCCTTGTTTGCTTATGGAGAAATTTGTCACTGATGCACTTTAGGTAGTCAATCGTTTTTGCCACATGAACACATTGTGCGCTGACAAGTCGGTCGCTCAAAGTTGTGATTGATCTGAGACGAGGGAAGAAAAGACTTCAGTTGGATATAGAAGTAATTTCCCATTCTAATAAATAGGAAATTCGGGTTTAAAAAAGATCAATATTTTTCCATGTTCTACTAAAGGGCAAGTTCTCCGTTGGGGAGTTTGCCTTTTTGTTTAGCCTAAAGCGGCGATATTTTCGATAAGTTCCAGGGCGCTTTTTGTCGAAGAGAGCATTTTTTGAACCCGTGCGCGGTCACTGACTGCAATTTGAGGTTCAAGCGTCTGTAAAAGCGCCGTGGCATTGGGGTTTTCAGTGCCTGAAAGATAAGAAGCAATCGCGTAAGCCGCAGTGATGTTGGCAGCAGTGCCGGCACCAAAACGGTAGAGGCTGGCTAAAAGCAAGAGAGCTTTTTCTTCGCCTTGAGCGGCCGCACGTCTTGCCCACGTGAAAGCTTCTTCATAAGAGGCGAGGGTTCCCTCTCCTGCTTGATAAAAAAGCGCAAGTTGGTACTGAGCGGGCGCGAAGCCTGCAATGGCAGAAAGTCTGATCCAGCGAAAGGCTTCTTCTTCGTTTCGCTTAGGATAGTCCGGATGAATAAATAAGAGTCCGAATTCGTACTGTCCTTTGGGATCACCGTTTACCGCCGCTTTTCTGAGCCATGTGGCCGCCTGCTGCAGATCAATTTCGCATCCTGCGCCGTGAGCCAGCGCATATCCCACACGGTATTGACTTTTAACATGACCTTGGGCTCCCGCAAGCCTAAACCAGCGTAAAGCCTGATAGTCATCTTTTTCGCCGGCAATGCCGTCCATTAAGGCGCAACCGAGATCGTATTCAGCTTCTGCGTTGCCGGAAATGGCCGCTTGACGAAAGAGTTCCAATGCGCGCTGGGCATCTCGCGTGACGCCTTGGCCTTTTAAGTACATAACGCCCAAAAGATGTTGACTGGCCGCATGGTCTTTTTCAACGGCTTTTTTGAGCCACTTTAAGGCCGCACGGTTGTTGGTTGAGAGCGTTTGGCCTTCCACCAGTAATTTGGCGAGTTGGTACTGAGCGTCAGGGTTGCCTTCAGCGGCAGCGCGAGCGTAGTACTGCATGGCTTCTTTGGAAGCTTGAGGCGGGGAGAGCGCAACGCCGCCCAAAAGCCCGAGCACATAATTGGCTCTGGCGTTTCGGTTGACTTCAGCTTTTTTTGCTCGTGCAGCCATGGTGTCGTCGGATTCTAAACGGCGGTGCCTAAAAGGTGCAGGCCGATAACGTAAGTAATGGCCAAGGCATAGTAGGCCACCCAGCCGCCCACACCCCAGGTGATGCATTTGGCCCAGAATTTATGTTCGTAATCTTCGCCGTAGGTGTCATTGACGTAGCGTAACTGCTTGAGTCCGTCCATAAAGGTCCAAACCAACCACAGACCAACCATCAGAGCAAGCAGCACGTATTGTGTGTAGGGGATGCCACGAAGCATCGGTTCGGCGAAAATATAGAGAACCATAATGAAAATCGTCGAACGCATAAAGCTAAATGAGCGCACACTCATTTCTTCTTTGCCCATTGCGCGCCAATTCATCCCGCAGACGATGCCGCCGAAGACCGGCGTGAAGATAAAACTCAGCAAAATGGCCCACATCGGGTTCCAAAGAGCAGGCGCGGGAGAAGGGGTATTTTTTTCAGACATCTTTTTTGCACACAGTTCTCAATTGAATTTTCGCATTGTATGACCGATAGATTAATTTTTCCTTACTAAGTGTCTAACTCTATTGTTTTTTCTCGGATGACTAGTACAATCAGGGCAGATATTGAAGGTAGCCATCATGCGTTTGTCTTTGTTGTTCGCGGCCTGTATGGGCGTAGCTGTTCTGACTCTTTCAGGTTGTGTGGGAACGCCCGCTTCTGATGATTGGCACGGAGCCGGTCAGAAAAATCTTTGCTTAGTGGACAATCCTTCCGTGCGTCCTCAAGTTTTTTTGACTTTGAGACGAGCCTTGATGGATAAGGGGTTAAAAGTTACTCGTGTAAAAAGCGATGACACGAAAACGCTTCTATCTTGTCCTCAAACGCTTCGCTACGAAGCTGTCTATGGCTCTTCCTGGAGTCATTCATCCCTGCGTTACGCAAAGCTCGAATTAACTGAAGTCGGCCGCCATAATAATGTCTATACCGTTCAATGGGACGAACGTAGTGGAAAACCGACGCTTTTTGATAAGGTTGATGACGCTTCGGTTGAATTTCGTGAGCTCGTGGATCGCTTATTCCCCGGTGATATACCCTGGCGGTAATATTCTTTCGCTAGAAAATCAGTTTGTTATTTAATCTATTGCTTTTAATGCCTCTTTAGGGGTAAGGAAAGTCCTAGTTCTCATTGTCATGAAAAAGGATGACAATAAAGGCGTGAGGATTGAAACGGAATTGTGGTTTTGATGCTCACCGAGCGCTTGGTTCTTCGCTTACGGGTGCTCGAGCCGGGTGAAACGAGGGGGATGCGCTGGTCGCATCCGTTTCATCGGGTGGACGGAATCGTTTGAGGGAGATCGGTTTCGTTCGGGGAAAGCGCAGGCGACGAGCCTAGCTACCTTTCCAATTTAACTGCCCACTGTGATCTGATCATCGCAGTGGGCTTTTTTTGGGATGGGGAAGTAGTCCGGAAAGCCTAATTTTGAAGTGCTTATTCTGATTTAATTCCTTGCTGATAGAAGGTTTTTAATGTCATGGGGTTGGAAAGTCCTTCCATCCAATACTGCAGGCTTCTTACATCATCTTGTTCAGCGGCTCTTTCAAGATTCATCGGAACCATGGTGTAGAAACTGTATTGGTTAATTTCCGTTCCGTCTTTCCATCTTAAAACATATCCGCTGCGCGAGCCGTTGGGTTTAATAACTTCTTCTTTGTCCGGGTTGACGTTAAACCTGACGTATAAGGTAGCGTCTTTTAATTGAGTCCAACTGGTATTTTTCAGGTTGGCTAAATTTTTCTTTTCCCTTTCAAGGTACCGATTGAATTTTTCGACCCCTCGAAGCGGTTTTTCTAAATCCCATTTATAGCGATCAATTGCCTTTTCAAAATTAGCCGTTAACTCCCGATAGGTTGAACGTAACGCTGGTTCGACCAAACGATATTGCTGCAACTTGGGTAAAACTTGATTTTTCCAAGCATCAAAACATTGATCTTTTGGAAGATCAAATAAAGTTTCATAAGCGTCAATTTCCTCACTTTCCCAGCTTGACTCTACTGACATAGCGTAAATGGAGTTCGTTTTGCGTAGTTCTTGGACGTAATCAAAGAGCTTCTGGTAATCGTAGCGATAATTTTTAACGTTTTGAAAAACATCATTCCATTGATCGGGAGAAAGATTAAATAACGTTAAGATAAACAGGATCTTATCTTGTCCGCCTCCCATGCGTGTGTAATAGAAAACAGGCATGGAATTCGTAAGGTCTGTCTTTTTAAAGGCTTCAAACTTTGTGTTGAGTTCCTGTAGTTTTCCGGAAATGGTATCGACTTGTTTCTGATACCTTGCAAGACTTTCCTCATATCGTTTGATACTGGCTAAAGATTCCTTCTGACTCTGATCATTCAAGCTCTTAACTTTTTGGCTGATAACGGATAAATCAGCGTTCGGAGTGCATTCAAAAAGGACGTATTGTTCACCGCGCTTGCTTTCTTGATAACTCCACTTGGGTTTTGAGCAGACTTTTGTGTTTTCTAACATGGGTCCCATTTCCAAGCCATCCAACTGCGATCTTGAATTTTTAACTAAATCGATCATTTTGCTTTCTTCTGAGCATCCGGAAAGCATGACTGCACCCATTAAAGCAGCGGAAATAACTGTTAATCGTGGTAAAGCGGGCATGGTAAACCTCGGTATTAAAGAGAAGATGCTTTAGGCCTGATTATAGTTTCCAAGAAGCTCGAAAAAGCTTTATTTACTTGGATCCGTTTAAAGCCGTGGAGGATTTATCAAACAATAAGACAACAGTTATCACTTGTCAGCGATGTATTTTCGCCACCCACCGTATTGAGTAATTTCTTTTTGTCCAACAACAGACCAAGCTTCTCCCAACACTCCCAAAACCTCGGAACCATCGTTGAGTTTAACTTTGCCGATACAAAGACCGGCAGGTTCTTTTAATAAAATCGAAGACAGACCTTCGGGAGGCACAGCCCAGACCTCTAATTCAATCTCAGCGCCGTTTTCAACCGTTTTAATCATCGCCGGGTGGTCATCCTCGATACTCCAGCAACGATAATGTTTTTCCGTTTTAGCCTCTTTCACAAACTCTGCGCCGGCTTCAATCATGTTGCCGTTAAGTTTTAGGCCCCTCATGAGTGTCCCGTTCACAGCTAAAAGGATTTTCTTGTCCATTCTATTTTTCCTACGTTAATTAAAACCCGAAGGTTGCGCCTTCGGGTTTATAACAGCATTATTGACCGTTTGTCTTTTTCAGGGCTCCCACAAACACGGCAAATCCTAACGGTAAACTTTCCGTGTCTTGGATTTCAAAGTCTGATTTGTGGTGACCGTTGTGGTTGCACCCATAATAGAAGAAAACGGCTTTACCGCCATGGGACTGTACCTTTTGGATTAGAAGCGAGCAGTCTTCGCTGGAAGTGATGGTGTCGTAGTCAAACACACGATTAATTCCCGGCACGGCCGTTGCGACTTCTCGGATGAGGTCACACATTTCAGGATCAGACACGACGTTGGTCGCGCGTCCCATAATCTTGATATCACATCCGACTTCGTAACTCTCGGCGCTGCCTTTAATCATTTTTAAGGCACGCTCTTGCATGTACTTGCAGATTTCGTCATTGGCACCGCGTACTTCTAACTCCATCTTTGCATGCACAGGCACAACATTTCGTCCTTCGCCGGCATGCAGAGTGCCGATATTGACAGCTGTGTTTCCTTGACCATGACGGGCAATTCCCATGATTTGCATAGAAGCGGAGCAGGCAGCCATCAAGGCATTGCGTCCTTCTTGACCTGCTGCACCGGCGTGAGCGGGTTTGCCGGTATAGCTCACATTAATCTTGGTTGTCGAAAGGAAACCTTTTGTAATAATGCCCAATTCGTGAAGCTTGGGATCCATGCCAACGTGTCCGCCAATAAAGTAATCCACATCATCCAGCAGACCCGATTCAGCAATACCGCTTGCGCCTTTTGTTCCTTCTTCGGCGGGCTGAAAAACCAATTTAATCGTTCCCTTGAGACTATCGGCATGGTCTTTAATCCAACGGGCAAAGGCCAGCCCCATGGCTGTATGACCATCATGTCCGCAGGCATGCATCAGGCCGGGGAATGTTGAATCGAATCCTCCCACATAAGCTTCGTTTGTTTCGTCATGATTTTCTTCAACGGCAATGCAATCCATGTCAAATCGAAAAGCCGTTACAGGACCATCGCGTCCGGTCTCCCAAATCGCCATACACCCGGTATAGCCTTGCATTTCTTCTAAAAGCTTAGGATCCATACCCATTGACAAGGCCCTTTTTTGAGCCTTTTCAATGACGTCATCTTCTCGGCCATAGGCGTATTCTTCGTTAAACAATGCTTTGCCGATAATAGTCTTAAAGCCTAATTCTCGTACACGCTTAATCACCAATTCCGACGTTAAAAATTCGGTCCAGGCAATTTCCGGGATCCGGTGTAGATAACGCCGTGTTTCAATCATTTCAGGAATATAAGCCGATAGATCATTCATGACACTTCTCCTTAGCGATCAGACATTAAGGAAATTATGACACTTATTGCGACCGTAGAAATAAGTAAACATAAGAATGGAAAACCATGCAAAATGCACGGCTAATTAAAGTAGTCAATTCACTAATTTTTCAATAAGTTATTTGCATAAGTACAAAGAATGCCCAACACCAAGCGGTTCGTGAACCGAGTCGATTATGAGTCCCGCTTCGTCAATAATGCTTTTTAATTCGTCAGAAGAGAAAAATTTAGAGTTACCATTGGCTAGGCAACTGAAATAAAGCGAGCAGCTTGCGACGCTCAAAGTCGCCGCGGCGTTTCGCTGCTTGTCAACTATTGGTTCCAAAATAGCGATAGGGCAAGCATACTTTCTCGATAATAAGTGGACACGCTTGAGAATGCTGACGGCTTGCGAATGACTGAAACAATCCAAAAACTGACTCATCCAAATCAAATCAATATCGGTATCAATGTGAAGGGAAGCTTCATCATTAAGCCAGTCAATCGGGTAATCATCGATTCGGTCCTGAAACGCTTTCAGTTCCGTGTTGGCGCGCATTAAGCTAATTTGTTGAGGCAAATCGACCAAACAGGCGCGAGCCTTGGTCCAATTCAAGAGAGCTTTATGGATAAATCGTCCGGTGTTGCCGCCGATATCCAAAAAATATCGGATTTCTCTGTTCTTCAAAAGATCGATGGCGGCCTGATCGGCGCTGTCTGAATGAAAATGATCAAAGGCAAACCAGGCTTTCTGAACTTCTTCTGGCAAGTCTTTTAAATGTGGGTAAATGGTGCTCCAAGAGGGATCAAATTCCTGAAGTCCACAGGGGCGCCCTGTTTTTAAAGCTTCTGTGGTATGACTTAGCGCTTTGTAATTGACATGATGGGTAAAATCAAAATTAACTTCCGTCATACGGTCATAAATTAAGCATTGACCAACCAAACTTAAGCGGTACTTTTGATTTTCTTTTTTTATAACCTTAGCTGCAAGCAGAATATCGGTCAAAATTTTGACCGCATAAAGAGAAAGATCGCTTTTTTGCGCCAACTCTTCAATATTAAGTCCCGTATCGCTTTGTCCCAACGCATCTAGTAAGCCGGTTTCTTTGGCAGTTGCCGTCGCCTGAAAAATAAATGGAGCAAAGGCAATTTTCTGAGCTTCTTCGTAAGCATTCAGAAGTTCTTTTTTGTGTTCATTCATGGTCATGGTCTAAGCTCCAAGGGATCTTTCAGAATGTCGCGGATATAACGGATAGTTGGTTTGTCCTCGCATCGGTGCAGGCAACATAGCATCACAGGTAGGGAATCCGTTTCTATCACTTCTTCAGTAAAGCCATAATTGCAGAGATTGTTATCACCCAGTTTGATCTGACACTCGTGACGGCACCAAAAGCGGTAAAAGTCTCGGGCTCTGTCAGGACTTTCCTTAATCGTTGTGATTGTTTGCTCATTGGCAAACCAATCGGCTAGTTGCAAGAAGTCTCTCTGAACCATCACTTCAGCATCGACCGCATGGGGGAAATGAGAAAAGGAGAGAGCGAAGTACCGACCGCTGTGGGTCAAACTCGTATAAAAACGACCGTATTCTGTTTCAATAGGGGGATGGGGTTGGCTTATCGGGAAATCATTTGGTTGCCCGTTGGCCTTTAAGGCCGATAAAACTCTTTTATAGAATAAACGTGAGTAAAGGTACTGTGAGGCTCTGACAGGGCGGCAGAAGCGTCGATAACGGGTAAGCTGCTCCGGCGAGAGGCGATTTACTAGACTCTCGCTGTCGTTTTCAAGGGCAAGCTCACAGAAACAGACAAGCATTTAGGTTTTAAAACGCTTAAAAATTAAAGAGGTGTTAATGCCGCCGAAAGCAAAGTTATTGCTCATAACAGCCTCGCACGAGATTTCTCTGCCTTCACCCATGATGTAGTCAAGCGGTGCGCAGTTCGGGTCGGGTTGTGTGAGATTGATTGTCGGAGCAAACCATCCCTCACGCATCATTTCAATACTCATCCATGATTCCAGTGCGCCACAGGCACCCAGCGTGTGGCCCATGTAGCTTTTGAGCGTTGAAACCGGGGTCTTGTCACCGAATACAGTTGCGGTGGCAAGGCTTTCAGCCCTGTCGCCCGATAACGTGGCCGTACCGTGGGCGTTGATGTAACCGATGTCTTCCGGTTTCAAGTCAGCATCGCGCAGTGCCTCACTCATGACTTCGGCCATTTTGACCGAATCGGGATTGGTGATGTGCTTGCCGTCTGAATTGGTGGAAAAACCGACAACTTCTGCGTAAATCGGCGCGTTGCGCTCGAGGGCGCTGTCAAGACTTTCCAGAATCAGTGTGCAGGCGCCTTCACCCAGAACCAGTCCATCCCTTTGCGCATCAAAGGGGCGGGGAGTCAGTTGGGGTTTGTCGTTAAATTGGGTCGAGGTGGCAAAAAGGGTGTCAAAAATAGCTGTGTTGGCAACCGAACATTCTTCGGCGCCCCCGGCGATCATTGCCCTTTGGTAGCCGTTTTTGATGGTTTCATAGGCGTAGCCGATTGCTTGGCTACCGGATGTGCAGGCACTGGTGGTCGTAATGACTCGACCGGTGATGGAGAAAAAGACGCCGATATTGACCGCGCACGTGTGGGCCATAAACCGAACATAAGTCGTGGCGTTTAATTTGCGAGTGGTCTTTTCTACTCCAAGCGCCGCAATTTCCATAAGTGAATGCGGGTCGCCGGCGCAAGAGCCGTAGGCAATTCCCATGCCACCCTCATGAATCCAGTCGCAATCGATCAGTCCCGCATCTTCAAGCGCCCACTGTGTGGCGCTGCAGGCCATAAGGCTATTTCGCGACATGCTTCGCGTGGCCCTTCGTGTGAAGCGTTCACCTAATTCAAAGGGGGCGGCAGGACAAGCTAAGAGGGAATTTAGTCCATCCAATTGTTCCCAACCAGGCATAACCTGCACGGCATTGCGATAGCTTTTCAGTTTCGCCAGGACTGTGGGCCAGTCACACCCGAGAGGGCTGATGCCGGCCATACCGGTTACTACGACACGATGACTCATCCGTGCAGTCCTCCATCAATTTCAATAACCGATCGAGTGATGTAGGCGGCATCATCGGAAATCAAGAAGGCTACAGTTGCCGCCACTTCTTCGGGTTTGCCAACTCGTTTCATCGGTATAAAAGGCAAAGCCCGTTCAGTGACACTTTCATCAACCATATCGGTTTCAATCAAACCGGGAGCCACCGCGTTGACTGTAATTTTCCGGCTGGCTAACTCCAAAGCCAAGGCTTTGGCCGCTCCGATCAAACCGGCTTTAGCCGCCGAGTAATTCACCTGTCCGCGATTTCCCATAACCCCCGAAATCGAGGCGATAACCACAATGCGGCCACCGCGTCTTGTGTGCACCATCGGCATCACAAGCGGCTGAACCACGTTATAAAAACCATCAAGATTGGTTTTAAGCACCGAGTCCCAAACCTGTGGCTCCATTCCCGCAAAGGTGACATCCCGAGATAGGCCGGCGTTGGCCACAATGCCCCAATACATGCCGTTTTCTTCAATATCTTTTAAAAGCGCTTGGCGAGCCGCCTCACGATCGCATACGTCAAAACTCAATGCCCGTACGTTGACCCCCATTGCCTTAACATCGGCAATTGTTTGCTCAAGTGCTTGGCTCGGGCTTTTGCCATGAAGAACGATGTCGTAGCCTTGGCCTGCCAGGTATAGGGCACAGGCTCTGCCGATTCCTCTTGAAGATCCTGAGATAAAGACGGATTTGGATGGATTGATAGACATTTAATGTTCAGCCAAAAAAGTTTCCGTATTTTTCGGTTCAAATGCGTTTAAAGCGGCTTCGCCCAGCAGTTTCCCATCGGCGTAGACTTCGCACTGAAATTGGGCGACACCGTCGGTTTCGCTTACGTAAATGCGTTCGGCCTTACAGTAGAGCTCAGTCCCTACCGGGATTGAATCAACGTGAAGTTTAAGTTGCCGAGTGCCTAACAGAAAACCGACAGGGACAGGTAGGCCTTTTTTACGAGCGTTCCAACTGGTCCACATGGCCATTGTCTGAGCCATGTATTCCAATAAGACCCAACTGCCGACTCTTCCGTCTTGGGCAAAGAGATGATTTTCTTTAATCTGCGCGCAAGCCGTAATACAGTTGTCGTCGCCTTCAAGTGCACGATCTAAAAAGAGCATCCCTGCTCGATGGGGGAGCAATTCACTGGCTAAGAGGTCAATGGTCTGCATTGTTGTTCTTCTTAATGACGATGACAGCGTTGTTGCCGCCGAAAGCAAAGCTGTTGCACAAAACGCTTGTGACAGCACCTGTTGTTGCTTTCGCATTGAGCTTAATTGTAGCGATAAGCGGGTCGACATTGTCTTCAATAAGGTGTCCGGGAAACTTTTGTGCATCAAGAGCCAAAAGGGCTGCGACCGCACAAAGCGCTCCGGCGCCTCCCAGGGTATGACCGGTTATCGTTTTGGTTGAGCAGACAGAAGCGTTGGGCATCAGATTGTGAATGGCTAAAGCTTCCATTTCATCGTTTTTGCGCGTGCCGGTGCCGTGAGCGCAAACAAAGTCTGGTGCCGCCATTTCACTCATTTGAAGCGCATGTTTAATCGCTTTTTGAACGGCATTGGCGTTGGGATCGGGTGATGAAATGTGATAAGCGTCACTCGATTCTCCCCATCCGGCTAATTCATAGGGCGATGATTCTTTATCCAAAATGAAAAGAGCGCCGCCTTCGCCTAAATTGATTCCATCGCGATGTTCACCGAAAGGTTGAGTGAGGTCAGGGGAGACTGCGCCTAAGGATTCAAAACCTGCGATCGTAAAAAGACTCTTTGCATCCAAGCCACCGCAGACAGCCGCATCAACCGCTCCGGACTGTATAAGACGCGCGGCGCTAATCATGGCCTTTGTCGAAGACGTGCAGGCCGTTGAAATGGTGTATACCGGTCCCTTCAGTTTGAAAATAGCTTTAAGGGCACGGGCTGGGTTGTACATTTCAAGGTCCGTGTCCCGGTAGGCGGGATCATTTTTGCCCTCAAAAAAGAATCTTTCCGTCTCGGTCATACCGGCAACGGAGGCTCCGATGACCAAAGCAACTCTGTCGGCCCCATATTTTTCAATTAGTTGATTGACGTTTTCAAGCAAAGGGGAGGCAAGAGAGGCGGCCAGGCGGTTGCCGCGCCCCCATCGAAGAGTCGGGTCATTTAAAACGTGAGGAAAACGCTCTTTGATCGTTTTTTCTGAAATCAGATACCGCTCGTCAATCTGACCGAAGCGAATACGTTTTCCCGCAAAATCGTCAATCCATGGCAAAGGAAGTCTTTTATCAGCAAAAATTGCCTCACGGTAGTCGGCATTATCACCGGCTGTGCTTAAACTTGAAAATTGATGAATGTAAACCTTTGCCGTCATTTCAAGCTATTGGATTGAATCGTGAGCCGATAGTGGTGAAGGTGATTTTCAAAAATAACTTCTCCGTCGGCAGATAACGGTGCTGCGCCTTTACGATACTCGATGGAGATAATCGGGTTTTCTTCTCCGGGCGCGTAGATTAATCGTGTCTGTTCGTTCTCGACTAAAATCCACTCTTTCAATTGAGCTTTGAGATCACGACTGGGCCAATAAGCCAAGGCAATGTCGCGAACCATGTATTGCGCTTCAAGCGCTTCGGGCAAATGCTCACTTCTTTCTTCGGTGATCACCATCCCGTCAAAATCAATGTTCCAGACTTTCAGACCCATGGCCATGACGGCGATTTTCATGCCTTTTTTATCGGCGCTGATCATGGCCTCAAAATCATTCGTTTTCGACTTGGTGTTATAGCGATCGGCTTCAACGTGGATGTGCTGATAGGCGTTGAAGGGCTGCGTTAAGTCAGAACAGATGGGCAACACGGTAGGGACGTTAATGGCTTCTTCAACGCTTGAGGTATTGGGCTGCCACAGAGAGCAGGCCGAAAGACTGAAAGCCAGGGTTGCGCAGCATAGCCCTTTAACGAGACGATGTTTCATCACAATGAGTAACCTTTCTGAAAGCCGGTGTCAGACACCAGATAAAGAATTCTCCGATCATTATGCACAAACCGAAGCTTTTAAGGGCGGGTGTGCTTGAAAAGGCGAGAAGACCAAACGAAAGCAGGGTGGTGAGAACGGCAAAAGTCACTGCCGCCACGGTTCGGCTGTTACCATGGGGATTAGCGGTGAGAAAGATTCCGTAGTCAAGTCCAAGCCCTAAAAGTAACACACAGGCAAGTAAAGAGAATAGGGAGAGGCCGTAGCCCAATAGTCCCAACATGGCCATGGTCAGGGCTATGCCGCAAAGGCAGGGGCAATAGGCGCGCCAAGCCTGGTTTTTAAAGCGGATCGTAAGCAAGATGATGGTACCAAAGGCGGCCGCAGCCAACAACCAAGCGATCCGATCGCAGTATCGAGCCAAAAGATCAGAAATCTGTTGTGGATAGTTTTTAAAGTAAACACCGTCTGTGGACTCTTCGAGCGCCTTGATCCGATCAAGATTGTCTTTATGAATACCGGTAATTAAAACCAGAGCGCTTGCTTTATCTTCGGTTAGGCGCATGGGAGGCAAGATGTTGAGACTTTCTGCAATCTTAAGCCGTTCGTTTAATGACTTTGACGGCAGTTCGCAGGACAGGGGCGCTCCCAAAAAGCTATTGAAAAGGTCGCTTACGGAAAGGCACCTTGAACGGTAAGTTTCGCGCACTTGCTCGGCACGTTTTTCGGACATCATCCAATCGGCCGCGCTGATTAATCGGACTTCTTTTTCGTTGAGTTGATTGAAGCGTTCGATAAGGCGTTCTTCTTTTTGCAGCAATTCTTCTGGATTCTCGGCTTCAATCAAAAAGTATTGAGACAGCGAAGGCGTATTCATCACTTTGCTTAAAGCGGCAGCCTCTGTGAGTAAGTCTTGAGGGGGATTATTTAGATCATAAAGCGACGTTTTTAAATCAAGTTTCAGGTAGCCTGCAGTACAGAGGACAATAAAGAAGCCAACCAAAACCGCGAGAGTTTGTTTACTGACCGTTTCAAAGGCAGGAAGCGACAGGAGTCTAGCGGCCAGTTTTTGCAGTCTCCTTCTGTAAGGAAACGATCCTGAGGCAAGCAAGGGGAGCCACAACACAACGGCAGCGTAGGCCGAAGCAACACCGGTTACGCAAAAAACGGCGATTTGGGTGAGTCCCGGGAAGGGAGTCGTTGCCATCAAAGCAAAACCAAGGGCAGTTGAAAGCAGGGCAAGCGTAAGGCTGGGAAGAAGCGTTTTCAAGGACTCTTCGGCCGAGTTGTTTTGCCCAAGACGTGTGCAAAGGTAGTGCGCAGAATAGTCGACCGTGATGCCGATTAAAGTGGTGCCGAAAACGAGGGTAATTAAGTGAATCTTGCCCAAAACGAGCAGCGTGGCGGCAACGGCTAATAAAAAGGCCTGAGCGCTGACGGCAAGAATTAATAAAAGTGCCTTGAGGTTGCCAAACCAAAACCAGGCAATGGCAATGATGCCCAGAGTGGAAAGAACTCCGAGGTAGGTGAGTTCATTTTGAGCTTCAAGAGCGGCCGCGGCAGAAAAAAGGGGAAGGCCTGAGACGATAAGTGAGGCTTGACAATCCTTTTTGAGTGAATTTTTGAGTTCATCAATCGCTTCAAAGACAGCGGAGCCCTGCTGCATGATTTTTTCACTGTCGAGTCGGAAAAAATACAGGGCATAAGGGGTATTTTCATGTTCAGTTAAAAGAACGCCGTCTTTAAAATGCACATGCCATTGATTGAGCCGCTCTCTAATCCACGCACTTTGCACCCCCAAGGGGTCCTCGGAAAAGGAAAAAATGGACGCATCAATGGGCGAGGCGGCATTGGCTGCAACGCGCTCAAAAAGCGTTTGCTGGTTTGCACTTGAGAGTTCTTTTTGGTTATTAGCCGTAACTTGTCCCTGGGCTAAAGCACGGATTTGATCGAGCAACGGCAAGCCCATGGCAGTCTCGTCAAGCTTTTCAAATAGCGCGGTCCGTTTACTCCAGATGTCAACGACATCGTGAACTGAATTTAGGGTTTCCTCATTTTCGTCCGGCAAAGCGATAGCCAATGTGACGGTATCTTTATGTTCTTTCGAGAGGGCTTGTTGAAGCCACTTTTCATCAGCGCTGACAACTTGGTTTTCCGGCAGCAAGTCCAATAAATCAAAGTCAGGGCGGTTGTTCTGAGCCCATAGACATACGTAAAGCAACGAAACGAGAATCAAAATGGCCCAGGCAAGCGCCGCCCAAAATCGCTTTGCCCGGCTCATAACGGCTCCAATCGGTCGGGCCACCGGGTCAATTTTTCTTGTTTAGACAACTGAAGATGGGTTGTTTCGTTTTGCCGATTGAGCATTATGATGCTCTGGGGAGATGCGGCGCCCGTGATTTCCATGGTCTTAAAAACGGTGGCTAACGCTGACGTTTTCTTAGGCACAAGCGTCATTGTCCAGTGCGCAGACGATCCCTTAAGGTGAATGTCAAAATCTTTATCCAAGCGCTCAGTTTGAGCACTAAAAAGTGACAACATGAGAGCATTGACCGTTTTCAGATAGGGGATATCCTGGGCGGAAATAACCTGTGCGCCATGTTTATTGACGCTCTTGATGCCTTTTTCAGAAAAGATCATGGTATTGGCAAAGGGCTTGAGCGTTTCCCAAACGATGCCTTTCTTCAGATCTAAAAAGTACACCCCTTCAGTTCGCATTGGTTTCGGGAAACCGGTTAGTTCACGCTCTTGAACGAAGTGACCGGTTGTCAATTGCGCGCTGCCCAAACTTTTGGAAAGGGTTTGAAGATCAAAAGCCAAAGCCTCGGCGCTAAATATGACGGTGCCGAGAGCAGCCATTAGAGAGCCTTTGAGAATGCTTTTGATCATGACGCACCCCAAAATCGATAAAAATTGAACCAATCCAAGGGACTTTCTTTTAAGCCGTGCTCAAGTTCCATCGCGTATTGCTGCATTAAGCGTTGGCATTCTTGATTGCGATTCCCTCTTGGCAATCTTACCTGATCGGCGAGTTTGGCAAATCGGACCCGGTAACGATTCTGTCCCTTTAGGTCTCCGAGGGCTGAAGTTTCTTGCCGCCAACAGGTCATTGAGAGAAGCGGTAATCCGAGCATATGGGCAAGGATCACGCCACCCGTGGGTAAATGAGCCTCTGAACCTAAAAAAGAGACAGGGACAACGGCTTTTGAATGAATCGGAATTCTGTCGCCGGCAATGAAAATGAAGTAACCCTTTTGGCACTTTTCTTCAAGTTTCATAATGCTTGCAGGGTTCAGTTCGGTTACTTCCCAAAATTCGATGTGACCAAGCGCGCTCGAGCGTTCCACCAATCGCGTGTATTGAGCCGTGTTGGCGCTGTGCACTAAGGCGATGCTTGGAATTTTATAAAGTGAACCGTGGTGCATAAGGGCTTCCACACAGCCCATGTGTGAGGTAAGAACAACGGCGCCTTTTCCTTGAGCCAAGAGGCTACTCATAAGCGCTTCATTTTCTACAGAGAGGTTCTCAGTGGTTTGCTCAGACCAAATCGCCAGCATTTTGTCGAGAATGGTCTCGGCAAAATAAAACATGTGGCAAAGACTGGTGAAAGTCCCCGGTCGGTGGCTCAGATAACCGGCCGTATAGGCTTTTTGCAGGTAATCGTTACTCGCTTGCCGCGCCTTCTTATCCGAAATCCAAATGCAAAAGACCACCGGAGCCAGCGCAAATCGGAAGGGAAGCTTACCGAAAAGCCTGTGCAGGTGAAAGAGAATTTTGATACCGAGCACAGAGGTATGTTCAACCTTATTGGCCCAGTGTTCTTTTGCGTTACGCATGAAAATGTCTGCCCAATAGTGTCGGCAGTCTCACGAGCATGCCGAAAAAGTTTCTCGCATGCATTTTACTGAGATACCAGTTTTCTATCGGCCTGAAGTGGCTGATGCCATCGGCGGGGTAGGCTATTTTGACGGGTAAATTGATGCAGTCGATTCCCTGCCAGTAAAGCTGAACCAAAATATCGCAGTCAAAATCCATCCTTTTGCCGATAGTTGGGTTGGTGGATAGCCATCGGACGACACTGTCCATCGGATAAATTCTGAAACCGCACAGACAATCGCGGTAAGCTCTCGACAGGGTATTGATCATTACCCAAAAATCGGTGATGAGGCGCCCCCATTTTCGCGAAAGCGGAACCGATTCATCGTAGATCGGATAGCCGCAGACGAGCGCCAGGGGGTGTTTATTAGAGAAATCTAAAAATTCACTGATGGCCGCAGCATCTTGTTGCCCGTCAGCATCCAGTTGAAAAACGTGGGTATATTGGCGGTCAATCGCCCATTGAAAACCCGCTAACACCGCGCCTCCTTTGCCGGAATTAACCGGTAGTGTGAGAACATTGACGCGTTTTGACAGCAAGGCAGCCTTGGCTATCTTTTCTTTGGTTTGGGCGTTACTGCCATCGTCGACAATCAAAATGTCGCCTTCATGCGGCAGGCAAGACTGAACGACCGAGCCGATTGTATCGGGGGG
>ENA-ORRQ01000138-ORRQ01000138.1-human-gut-metagenome-genome-assembly--contig:-NODE-138-length-71570-cov-16.077760_pt1 | contig 71570 bp, 67 predicted proteins | sample MGYA00242177_ERZ509138 | MGnify/ENA primary metagenome ERZ509138 (study PRJEB26280, sample SAMEA2338628) | human gut metagenome | biome: human gut; feature: human-associated habitat; material: faeces... | reverse complement strand
AAAACTCCGATGATGGTCAGTTGACTCTATGGGAAAATTTCTTTGGACAGTAGTGTTATTATTTGTAATATTTTGTTATTAAAGATAATTCATTAGGTCGAATTTTCTGATATGATATTTATCTATAGTGTAACTAAATTTATCTAATTTATAGCAAAACGTCATTTACCTATCGTCATGTGAAAGTTGGAAAATAGAGTAATTCTGTTGCTTATTATTGGATATATTATGCATTTTATGGTGTTTTGCGTGCTAAAATGACGGGTTTTTTGGTGCAGAAAGCGTGATGTTGTGTGTTATTATGCCGTTTTTTGTGATGTAGATGGGCGAGTTGCTTGTCAATAATGACCGGTTTTTTAATCGTAACTCTATGGTTTACTACCCGTAAATGGCCGAGTAATGTTTTTTAACATTATAAGATTTTTGCACATAATTGTGGATAACTTTCTATTGTGTTGATATAATGGTTGTTACGACTGCACACAAAAATAGTTGATTTTTGCGTATAATTTATGGTTTTCGGAAAAAATGTGGATATGTGCACATACGAAAAATCACAATGAAAGCAAATTTTGATGTTTGCTTTCATTGTGATTTATGCGGTGAAAGGCTTTGCCTGTTAAGTTTTGCTTATGTTATAAAAAGCATTATATCAATGGGTTTTGCCGATGTTTTTGCCGTGAGAGTAAGCCTGTGCGGCAATTTCGCCTATTATTTTATCGGCCATGTCTACAGCTATAGTGCCGGCTTCGGGCAGTCGGGTGTAGTTGGTTTCGTGCTCATCCTGCGACTCCAGACGGCCACATAACAGCAGTTCGAAGTTGCGCTTATATTCGCTCACCATTGCCTGATAGAAGTTGTCGGTGCGGCATGCAAAGCGGACCAGCTCCATGTCGGTTGTTCCGGGCTTCATGAACTCGCGCAACTGCTGCTCCATCTCCTCTGTCGTGAAGTTGAGGCGCATCAGAGCAAAGAAGGCCTCACGGTTGAAATAGCGTGATATGTGCTCATAATGGTTGAGCATGGTCTTCTTTATGTTTATAGGTTCAAAACGGTTTTGGATGTCGGTGCCGGTCTGTTCCTCGAGTATTCCTGTTACGAAGTATTTGAAGAAACTTCTTACTACGGCAGCCAGCACGATGTCTTTGCTTATTTCTTTCATGTCTTATTATTATTGTCGTTATCTTGCAGCGCAGCCTTTATGTTGCGCATCAGTCCGTCGTATTTCGCACGCTTTACGGCACTGCCTTTGAACAGTCGCCGATAGTCGTCCACGGTCAGTGATGTCCATTTTTCACGTGTCATGTTGAGCAGTTCTTCGCGAGGGCGGAGCTGTTCTTCAGTTGTGCCCTGCGCAAACCTGTTCCACGGACAGGCGTCCTGGCAGCGGTCGCAGCCGTAGATGCAGTTGCCCATCTTGCAGGCGTATTCCTGCGGAATGTCGCCCCGGTTCTCTATGGTCAGGTAAGAAAGGCAGCGGTCTGAACAGAACTCTGTGCGCCGGCTGTCGTCTGTCAGATGCAGGGCGCCGGTAGGACAGGCGTCTGTACAGGCATGACAATTGCCGCAACGTGAGGGCAGGGGAGTGTCATATTCAAGTTCAGCGTCGATAAACAGTTCTCCGAGGAAGAACATGCTGCCGGCATGGGGGATTATGAGCTGATGGTTGCGCCCAATCCAGCCAAGTCCGGCCTTCATCGCCCAATAACGCTCAAGCACGGGAGCCGTGTCGCAGAAAGCGCGGAAGGCGGGGAGTTGAGAATTGAGAATTGAAAATTGAAAATTTTGATTACTCTTTTGGTTGTGGACGGGTTGGTTATTGGGGCCGCTGCCGAGTGAGGATTGTGAGGCGGCATTTGCGCTGCATGGCTTATCTGATTTGGGGAGTGTTGCCGTCTGTGCGGCGTTGTTGTCTGTGCGTTCAGTCAGTCCGAGTGTTGAGGCCAGCTTGCGCAGCTTGTCTTTCATTATGTAGTGATAGTCTTGGCCTAAGGCGTAGGCGGCTAATTGTGGCTCGTCAGCTGGTATTCTACTCGTAGGAGCATAGCTGAGCGCAACGCAAACAATGCTCTTTACGCCCGGCATGAGCAGCTGAGGGTTGAGCCTCTTGTCTGTGTTTGCAGCCATATAGTCCATGCCGGCATGACCTTTACGGCCGAGCCATGCCGTAAACCTTGCCGCCTCCTCAGCGTCAACAGGCTCAGCCTTAGCAATGCCACAAGCAAAAAAGCCGAGGTTGTGTGCCTCGGCTTTTATCTTTTCACTCGAAAGTCTTAAATTCATATCCCTGTTCTTTTAGCCATTTCAGTGCCTCCGGCAGAGCGTATCTCAGTTTGTCGATGCTCTTCAGCGAGTCGTGAAACGTGATGATAGAGCCGTTGCGCGTGTATCGCTTCACGTTTTTCAGCACGTCTTCGGCAGTAAGCCATTTGCTGTAGTCGCGTGTAACGAGGTCCCACATTACGATGCGGTATTTGCGCCCCAGCCAAAAATACTGTTCCCACAGCATCCAGCCGTGCGGCGGTCTGAACAGATGCGCGTTGATAAGGCGGTTAGCCTTCTCGGTGTTTGCGCTGTAGGCTTTGGTAGAATGTTTAAAACCGCCCCAGTGGTTGTATGTATGGTTGCCCACCTGATGGCCGGCTTCAACAATTTGTTTGAACAGCTCGGGATATTTTCTTACGTTGTCGCCAACCATGAAGAATGTGGCATGGGCTCCATATTCGGCAAGAGTCTTGAGGATAAATGGCGTAGATTCGGGTATTGGACCGTCATCGAAAGTCAGATAAACTGCCTTCTCGTTCTTATCCATTCTCCATGTTGCTCTCGGGTAAAGCCAACGTAGCCATTTGGCCGGCTGTTCTATAATCATCTTTCTTCTTTTTCTTTCTGATGTTAAGCGTTATTTAAATTGAAAAATGAATCAAATTGAGAATTGAAAGTTGAGACAGGAGAAATAAATTTCAGCGTCAGCCAATTATGTTTAGCCCCGTTAGGCCCTCCTCTCATATCCAACGTTTTAGCTTATCAGCTGTGTCAGACCGTGAGAGTAATCATAATTTTCAATTCTCAACTCTCAATTCTCAATCATAAATCATTCTTCGCCCATCAGGCGTCCGCCCTTGCTTTGATAAGTGGCGGCGTCTGCGTTGAACTGTTTCATTAGGCTTGCTGCCCACTTGTTGTCAACCATGTGAGCTATGTCTATACAAGAGTTCATGACGTACAGGTGCATCATGCAATCCTGCTGCGACTGCATGAAACGGCTTCCGCTTAGCGAGTTGTACCAAACCATGTACTGATGAGCATTCTTGAACACAGAGTTGATAACCTGTTTAGCCTTAGCTTTGTTGCCCAGCAGAGCGTAAGCCTTTGCAATGTCTATACCGCCGCTGAGATAGTTCATCGGCACATTGTATTGAGGCAGAACCTTCTCGGCATAAGCCAGGGTCTTGGCAGCCTTGTCTTTCTTGCCTTCCTGTATCAGGTTGAGCGCGAGCTGTGCAAATAGGCGTCTGTGTGTGTAGCACATGCGCATTACAGTTTCGTCAAGATACAGTCCCTTCTTGTCAAGACCTCCGAACTTGAAGCGTGTCATCAGGTTTTTGTAAACACGCTCAGTGTCAAAGTTCTTCATGCCCGGAGCATTTGTAGTGAAAGGAGTGATGCGGTTGGCAAGACCTTCCTGTATGAAGTTGTTGCCAAGGTTCATATAGTTTTCGTCGCCAACGGTTATTGCAACATATACCGGACGAGTCCAGTTGCACTGTGAAATCATCTCGAGCATCATCAGGTCTTTCTTATAGAGAGCGTTCTTGCCTTTGAGCGAAATGACCATCTTGTCAGGTATTGAGTCGCTCGCCATCATCATGCCGCTCTTTCTTACGGCCTCTTTGTCTATAGTCAGATACAGAGTGTCGGTAGGAATTACGTGCATGTCGTCCTTTCCGTCGCGTACCCAGTGCTTAAGAATGTTCTTAACCTCAAACGGATTGTCGCCCAATGTGGCCTTTGCCTCTTTCGGGTTAGTCTTATAGAAGTCAAGAATCTGCTGCTTGAGTTCAGGGACAACTTCTATATACTCGTTGGTGCCTGAACAATAGTCGAGTCGCGGCCATGTGATAGGCACTGACGGAGAGTTGTAAGCCTGACGGCACATCTGGTCGATATACCAGTCGGTCTGCAGATAGCTCAGGTTGCAGACGCGTGCGTCTGTCCTTGTACCTTCAACCTCCTGATTGTACCAAAGCGGGAATGTATCGTTATCACCATTGGTGAACAAGATCGGATTGCCTTTGTCCTGCATTGACATCAGATAGTTCTGTCCGAAGTCGCGGCATGTGTAGCGTCCGCTGCGGTCGTGGTCGTCCCATGTCTGGCTTGCCATCTGTATAGGAACGAGCAGGCAGAGGATTGAAACCACTGCAGATACGGCTGTACCGTTGAGTTTTAGTCTCTTCAGCAAGTCGATTATTGCAGCAACACCAATACCGCACCATATTGCATAGGCATAGAACGAACCGGCATAAGCATAGTCGCGCTCACGCGGCTGCATAGGTGTCTGGTTAAGATATATGACGATGGCCAGACCTGTCATGAAGAACAGGAAGAACACTACCCAGAACTGGCGTATGCCTCGCTGTCCGCGGTAAGCCTGCCAGAACAGACCTATGAGGCCGAGCAGCAGCGGCAGACAGTAGAATACGTTATGTCCCTTGTTCATCTTCAGGTCATCAGGCAGCTTGCTCTGGTCGCCCAGACGCCAGTTGTCGAAGAACGGAATACCTGAAATCCAGTTGCCGTGCTCAAGTTCGCCGTTGCCCTGGATGTCGTTCTGACGGCCTGCAAAGTTCCACATGAAGTAACGCCAGTACATGAAGTTGCACTGATAAGACAGGAAGAAACGTATGTTCTCAAACTGTGTAGGCATCTTCACTGTAACAGGTTCGCCACAGCGGTCGTAAGGCACCTGTGTGCCATCTACACCGCCCATCCAACTTTCGTATGCGCTGGCATGATCAGCATCCCACATACGCGGGAATACCATGTTCTGTGCATAAACATAGTCGTTCTTATAGCCTACTATGAAGTAAGAGTCTTTCTCGTCCTTCGAAGCTTTTTCCTTACGCTGATATATAGGTGCGCCCTGTTTCATGCGAGGTTTGCAGTATTCACCGTCGCGGTCGAACTGCACCTGTGATGTGTAAGCCTGTCCGTAGAGCAGCGGGTTGTCGCCGTACTGATCACGGCTGAGGTAGCTTCCAAGGGTGAAAATGTCCTCAGGAGAGTTCTGATCCATAGGCGGGTTGGCCGATGATCTGATAACAATGAGGGCATAGCTTGAATATCCGATCATAAGCATAAGCATGCACAGCAGAGCTGTGTTCTTGATGCGTGAGCTTACGAGCAGATTCTTGCCGCGTTTCCATTTGAGTACGAACCAAAGAATGGCCAAAACAATAACACCTATGATGAATGCAGAGATGCCGAAACCATAGAACGGCACACCGAGCATTGCAACTGAAAGCAGGAACGAAATGTTCTCGCGCTTCAGGTCTTTGTTGGTGTAGCTTTCGTAGATGGCCCAAATGACAATGGCTACGAGCAGTATGATGTAGATTATCTCGCCTGTGTTAAACGGGCAGCCCAGCACATTGACGAAGAACAGCTCGAACCATCCTCCAACCTTGATGATGCCCGGAACAACGCCGTAAAGAATGGCTGCAACGAGCACAAACGATATTACGAGGGCTATGAGAGAACCCTTGAGGTTGGCGTTGGGGAACTTGCGGTAATAGAACACCAGGACAATGGCCGGAACACAAAGAAGGTTGAGCAGGTGGACACCGATACTCAGTCCGGTCATGTAGGTGATAAGCACAAGCCAACGGTCGCTGTGAGGCTCGTCAGCATGGTCTTCCCATTTAAGAATAAGCCAGAACACAATGGCGGTGAACGCTGATGAGTAGGCATAAACCTCGCCCTCAACGGCGCTGAACCAGAATGTGTCGCTGAATGTATATATAAGTGCTCCCACAAGGCCGCTGGCCTCGATGGCGATGAGCTTTGACGTTGTCAACTGGCTCCAGTCTTTCAGAATCAGCTTGCGTGTAAGGTGCGTGATTGTCCAAAACAGGAACATGATACATGTTGCGCTGAGAAGAGCGCTCATTGTATTAACCATGCGTGCCACCTGTGACGGATCGCTGGCAAACTGAGAGAACAGATTGGCTGTGAGCATAAAGAACGGTGCGCCGGGCGGGTGACCGATTTCTAACTTATACCCCGTTGTGATAAACTCCGGGCAGTCCCAAAAACTGGCTGTCGGCTCAATGGTGCTACAATATACGAAGGCTGCAATGAGAAACGCTACCCAGCCAAAGATATTGTCCACTAATTTAAATTGTTTCATTGAATGCTATTGTTTTTTGAGTTTCAAATTTCAATAAAATACGTGCAAAGATAATGCAATTAATAGACAATGCAAAATAAATTAATTTGTTTTAATATTATCTTGAATTTGTGTAACTGCCTAAGACATAACATGTTGGGTGATTTTTCAGGCTCTGTTACACTGCTTTTTACATGCAATATGGCTTATTTGTTTTACTCGTATATATGTAACTTTTTGATATTCAGTGTATTATGCGTTAATGGTATGAGCTGAACCTATACAAATATCTCCACGCCGTAGATGATAAGCGCGTAGCGCAGGAATTTTCCGATGATGATGCTTATGATGGTTATTATAACGTTTGAGCGCATAAGTCCGAGCACAATCGTTATGCCTTCGCCTATTACCGGAAGAAAAGAGAAAAAGCCCATCCAGGCTCCGCGCCCTGCCATGAACCGTTGGGCGCGGTCGAGTTCTTTCTTCTTTACATGCAGATATTTCTCAATCCAGTCAATGCGTCCGAGCATGCCGATGCCGTAGTTGAGCATGCTTCCGAGAACGTTGCCTATGGTACCGTAGATTACGAGCGACCATGGGTCAAGACCGGCTGCGAGAAGCGCAAGCATTACAACTTCGCTGCTAAGCGGAAATATACTGCCTGCAAGAAATGCCGAGATAAGCATACCTGCGTATCCGTAGTTGGTGAGAATGTCTATCAGGGAATCCATAAATTATAAACTGTTAATCCTAATGTGCATACCGCAAGACAACAGAATGTGATGTTGGTTGTCTTGGTGTTAGTCAGGGCGATGTAGTGCGCCACCAGCGCGCTTGAGTTGATTATCATTATGCTTAGCAACGGCTTGATATGCTGTGGCTGCAATATGATGAAGACGAATGTGAGCGCGTTCATTGTGATGAATATCTCATAAATCATCCTTATCCTTATCTTGTCCTTGTAGCTGTTGCGCATAAAGTGGAACATTCCGATAATGGCGATTATCGTTATGTAGGCAAATGTAACAATGTTGTGGATATTGCTGAAGTCATATTGGAACAATGGCGTGAATTCGGCAATCGACTTGATGTGTGCAAGCAGCAGGTCGGCAGTTCCGTTGAATATGAACCAGCCGGCTAAAAACCAGTATGGCGCTGTAAGGCCTATGAGCGACGCCAACAACAGACGTATGTTGAACGTCATCAGATTAGCACGCATCATAATCCAAAGGAATGGAACAAAAAATAAAATCTGAATGAAGAATACGCTGGCTATACCGATAAAGAAAAAGGCATAGAACACCAGACCTTGCGCCCGCTTGTTCTGGTAGCACTTGAACAAAATAAGATAGGCGGTGATTACGCAAAACTGCACAACCCACACGTCGGTTGAATCGAACAAGAATGCTGTCATGAGCGTTAGTGCCATGAATGAACACGACACCATGCGGCTGTAAATCCTTATGAGCGAGTTGCTGTTGTTAAGCTCCACCATAAGATAAGCAGAAAGGCCGAAAAGCAAGAAATGCAAGTAAAGCTGATTTGCGATTAATCCTCCTGCAAGCCATACAGCAACTGAATATATGGCAGTTATCGGCAGCGAGAAACGGCTTTCTGCTATTTTGTTCTGTAATCTTTTTACCACGTCTGAAAATCTTATTATATATAATAAGGAAATAAAATATATAGTATGTGTTTAACTGCAACACATCTTTTTTATAAACGTTCCCGCCGGAGCGGGAACGTTGAATGTTTATGCTTACTGCTTAATTTTCAGTTTTAGAGGTCTTGGCCTATGTCGCTGCGGAAGTATTTGTCGGTAAATTGTATCTTCTGTGCTCCCTTGAACGATTTTTTCAAGGCTTCTTCCTTGTCTTTTCCATAAGAGCTTACTGCAATGACGCGTCCGCCGGCAGTAACTATCTTGCCGTCTTTCAGGGCAGTTCCTGAGTGGAACACAATGCTTCCCTCAACATCGTTGATGCCGCTGATGGGATAGCCCTTTACGTATTTCTCCGGATAACCGCCGCTTACGAGCATTACACATACAGCTGCGCGCTCGTCAAACTCTATCTTGTGCTTGTCGAGGTCGCCGTTGGCAACGCCTTCAAACAGGTCAACAATGTCGCTCTTCAGGCGGAGCATTACGCTTTCAGTCTCAGGATCGCCCATGCGGCAGTTGTATTCAATTACCATCGGGTCGCCGTTTACGTTGATAAGACCGAAGAAAATAAAGCCTTTGTAGTCGATACCCTCTTCTGCAAGTCCGTTTACTGTAGGACGTATTATGCGGTCTTCAACCTTCTGCATCCATTCTTTTGTTGCGAAAGGCACCGGAGACACGCTGCCCATTCCGCCTGTGTTAAGACCAGTGTCGTGCTCGCCGATACGCTTGTAATCCTTTGCCTCAGGCAGAATCTTATAGTTCTTGCCGTCTGTAAGGATGAATACAGAGCACTCTATACCGCTCAGGAACTCTTCGATGACTACATTTGCCGAAGCGTTGCCGAACATTCCGTCGAGCATTTCCTTAAATTCTTTCTTTGCCTCTTCAAGAGTAGGAACAATAAGAACGCCCTTTCCTGCGCACAGACCGTCGGCTTTGAGTACGTAAGGAGGCTGAAGCGTTTCGAGAAATTTCAGTCCTTCTTCTATTGTCGTGCCGTTGAATGTCTTATATTTTGCTGTCGGTATGTTATGACGCTCCATAAATCCTTTGGCAAAATCTTTTGAGCCTTCGAGTACGGCGCCCTGTTTTGACGGGCCTATCACCGGTATGTTTGCTGTACGTGCGTCATTTTTGAATTCGTCGTAGATGCCTTTAACCAGAGGATCTTCAGGTCCTACGACAACCATGTTGATACCTTTCTCTACAGCAAAGTCCTTCAGTGCGCTGAAGTCGTCGGCTTTTATGTCAACATTCTCGCCAACACTGGCTGTTCCGGCATTACCCGGAGCTATATATAGTTTTTCAACCTTATTGCTTTGGGCTATTTTCCATGCAAGAGCATGTTCGCGGCCGCCTCCGCCCAATAATAATATCTTCATTTTATGATAAGATTTATATTGTTTTACTTAAGATAATCCTCAAAATATTGTGTTATTCGCTCATGCAGGTGCACGCTTTGGTGTCCCATCATGTTGTGTCCTTCACCGGGATATACAAAGAAGTCGGGCTGTGTGCCTGCTTCAATGCAAGCCTTGAGGAATGAAATGGCGTGTTGCGGAACAACGGTCGGGTCATCTGTACCTATTATTATCTGCAGCTTGCCTTTCAGGTTCTTTGCCTTGTTTATCAGGCTTGTCTCTGCATATCCTTCAGGATTAGCCTGCGGAGTGTCCATATAGCGTTCACCATACATCACCTCATACCATTTCCAGTCGATGACAGGACCTCCGGCAACACCTACCTTGAACACGTCGGGATAGGTGGTCATGAGCGATGTTGTCATAAATCCGCCGAAGCTCCAGCCGTGAACGCCGAGTCGGGTGGTGTCAACGTATGCAAGGCTCTTCAGATATTCAACGCCTTTTATCTGGTCTTTCATCTCTTCAACGCCGAGATGACGGAATGTAGCCTGCTCGAAGTCACGTCCGCGGTCGCATGATCCTCTGTTGTCGAGGATAAAGAGCAGATAGCCCTTTTGAGCCATGTATGTTTCCCATCCGCGGCTTGCGTAGTGCCAGCGTGCCTCTACGTTGCGTATGCCCGGGCCTCCGTATACATATACTACAGTAGGATATTTTTTGTTCGGGTCGAAATTCACCGGTTTAACCATTCTGTAATACAAGTCGGTTGTACCGTCGGCAGCTTTGATTGTTCCGCAAGAATATTCAGGCACGTTGTATCCCTTCCATGGGTCGGCAGCAGTGAAATAGTTTACGTTCTTGGCGTTCTCAGTGCTTATGATGTTTATCTTGCGTGGAACGTCAGGCTCGCTGTAGTTGTCGTATATATATTTTCCTGTGCCTGACAGAATTATGTCACAATGGCCTCCTGCGCCGCGTGTAGTTGCATGGAATCCTTTTCCGTTGTCAAGAAGAGTACGCTTGCCGGTCTCGATGTTAACCATGTAAAGGTTGTTTTGTATCGGGCTGCATTCTGTTGAAAGAATGATCGCGCTTTTCTTCGACTTGTTGAATCCTACGAGGTCGAGTACAATCCACTTTCCGCTTGTAATCTGCTTTAGCTGTTCGCCTTTTGTGTTGAACAGATACAGATGGTTGTAACCGTCTTTCTCGCTCTGCAGTATAAACTTGCTGTCGTCCCATGGCAGGAATGTTATCGGTGTCATAGGATGAACATATTTGTCGTTGTGCTCCTTGTATAGAGTCTCCAGCTTGTTGCCGGTTGTAGCGTCATAGCTTACCAGCTGCATGTCGGTCTGGTCGCGGTTAAGTTCAATCATATACACCTTCTTGCAGTCGGGGCTCCATGCTATGTTGGTGAAATAGCGGTCGGTCGGGTCTCCGGCTTTCAGGTATATTGTCTTTCCTGTCTTAAGGTTATATACGCCCACCGTTACCTTATGGCTCCTTTCGCCTGCCATAGGATATTTTATTGGAGTCTCGGTAGCAATGCGTGTGTCGATGTTTACTAACGGATAGTCGGCAACCATGCTCTGATCCATGCGATAGAAAGCCAGACTTTGTCCGTCGGGACTCCAGAATGTGCCTTTGTAAATACCGAATTCATCGCGGTGTACGCTCTGTCCGTAAACTATCTCCCTGCTTCCGTCGGTTGTCAGCTGTGTTGTCTTGCCTTCACCATTGGTGACAAACAGGTTGTCGTCTTTTACAAAAGCCACGGCCTTAGACGCTGCGTTCCATTCTGCGAAGTTTTCTCCTTCACAGTTCTGACGCCACACCACCTTCTTTGACTTAAAGTCGATGAGCATACGCTCTTTCTTGCCTGTGATAAGTACAAGCGACTTGTTGGGATAGGGGAATGACGCATAGAATAAGTGACGAATCTTTGTACTGTCGTCGGTTCCTGCCCATTTGTTGATGTCGTCAACCGTGAACATCACTGTCTCCTTGCCGTTCTGCTTGTTTACCAAGCTGCATTCGTCAGTGTTTCTTCTCACGAGTTGGTCACCCCACCATGTCAGATACCTGTTCTTGGGCACCATGTTGTGGTAATTGTTACCGCCGAAGTTAAGGTCTTCGAGGGTAAACTGTTTTTGGGCATTTACAGCTGTTGTAGTTATCATCATAAGTAATGAAAATAAACCCAATTTGGCTAAAGCCGCAATATTATTGTGTTTCATACTCAAAACGTTTTACGGTTGTCGCGTTTGCCTTTGTTGTCTTTAAATCCTTTTCCGCCTTTACGTCCGCCTCTGTCGCCGTTGTCGTCGAAGTTGCGGCCCTTGCGTTTGTCGTAGCCAAACTCCTTATGGTCGTCAAAGTCTCTGCGCTCGCGTCCCGGTCTTCTGCGTTCACGCCCGCCGTCGTTGCTGTCTTTGAACGAAATCTTATGGAATTTGAATGTACGGATGTCGCCTTCCTCGTTGTCCTCTTCCTCTGTAATACGTTTCTTGAATTCGCGGTTCTTCTTGAAACGGTGCTTGTCGGCCATGGCACGTTTCTCTTCTTCAGTCTTGAGGATATTGCCTTCGCTTCTGAAGTCTTTCAGTTTGCCGTCGAATATCTGATATTTACGGAATTCACATTCAAGCGAACCGTTGTAAAGAGGAATCTTTATTGATGGTTTCAGGCCGATCTGGTCGAAACACTCCTCACGATAGCTAAGCACCCATGCGTCGTTCTCTTTAAACTGATGTTTCAGAACATCGCCTATTGTGCGGTAAGTGCCGAGCAGGTCAGGTGTTGAAATCCTTTCGCCGTATGGCGGATTTGTCACCATGATAGCCTTTTCTGCGGGCTGTTTAAAGTTCTTTATGTCAGCCTGTTCGATAGTTATACATTTTGTCATGCCTGCAGCCTTAACATTTAGACGTGCTTTTGTAACGGCAGCAAGGTCGATGTCATAACCATATATGTGGTGAGTGAATTCGCGCTCATTAGAGTCGTCGTTATATATTCTGTCAAACAGGTCGCGGTCAAAGTCGGGCCATTTCTCAAAAGCATATTCTTTTCTGAACAGTCCCGGTGCCATATTCTGTGCTATCAGGGCAGCCTCTATTGGCAGTGTTCCTGATCCGCACATCGGGTCGATAAAGTCGGTCTCGCCTCTCCAGCCTGTCATAAGAATCATTCCGGCTGCAAGCACTTCATTCAACGGCGCTTCAACCGACTCCTGTCTGTATCCTCTTCTGTGAAGACTTTCGCCACTCGAATCGAGCGACAGTGTGCACTGGTCTTCAGCGATGTGCATGTTCAGACGGATGTCCGGATTGGCAACTGAAATGTTTGGACGTTTTCCAAATTTTTCACGGAACTGGTCAACTATGGCATCCTTAACCTTGTAAGACACAAATTTTGAGTGTCTGAATTCTTCAGAGAACACCACAGAATCAACAGCAAAGCTCTTTTTCAGGTCGAGATACTGTGTCCAGTCTATTTTCTTTATTTCGTCGTACACTTTGTCGGCAGTATCAGCCTTGAAGTGTGCAATGGGTTTTAATATTCTTATAGCCGTATGCAACTGAAAGTTAGCACGATACATCATTTCTTTGTCACCGGTGAACGACACCATGCGTCGTCCTGTCTGCACATTGTTAGCTCCAAGCTCTGTCAGCTCTTGTGCCAAAACGGGCTCCAGACCCATGAATGTTTTGGCGATGAGTTCAAATTCTTGTTCCATTATAAAGGTTTTTCTTTGTTATTTTGCGAGTGGTTTTATTGGATTAATTTGATTTCTTGTATTTCTTTGTCTTCGGCTCCATGTCTTCTGTTATCCAGATGTTTGCACCAACTATACATCCTTTGCCTATAGTAACACGTCCGAGTATGGTGGCGTTTGAATAAACGATGACATTGTCTTCAAGGATAGGATGCCGCGGAATTCCTTTGATAGGGTTGCCGTTGTCGTCTAACGGAAAACTCTTTGCGCCTAGCGTTACGCCCTGATACAGTTTGACGTTGTTTCCGATAATGCAGGTGGCTCCTATCACAACGCCAGTGCCGTGGTCGATGGTGAAGTGATGTCCTATCTGTGCTGCCGGGTGAATGTCGATGCCGGTTTCTGAATGTGCCATCTCTGTAATTATTCTCGGTATTAGGGGTACGCCAAGTTTCACAAGTTCATGAGCTATTCTATAGTTCACCAATGCCTTTATCACGGGATAGCATGATATTATTTCGCCACGGCTTTCAGCTGCAGGGTCGCCATTGTAGGCCGCTTCAACGTCTGTCGCCAATATTGCTCTTATCTCCGGCAGCCGTTCAATAAGTTTTGTTGCCAACTCGTCGGCTTTATTTTTGTAATGCGTCAGAAAGTCTGTTGCCGAATCGTAGCTTTGAGTATCTACAAAGCATAATCCGGCGGCAATCTGGTCTGACATCAGTTTATGAAGTCGCTCGATGTTAACTCCGATATGGTATTTGATGGTTCTGACATTTATCGTTGACTTACCATAATAACCCGGAAAAAGTATAGAACGTGAGAGTTCTATAATTTCTTTAAGAGCTTTTCCTGAAGGGAGCGGGTCGCCGTCCCTATGCTGATGGAACAATTCTTTTAACGATTCCGGCTGTGACAGCCGTTCGACTGTCGTGGTAAGAATCTTCGTTAAATTATCAGTGCTCATGTAATTTACATTATCAATAATTTCTGCAAAATTAATTGATTTATTATTAAAAGCCAAATTTTTTTTACTTTTATTCCGTTTAGGTTTTTCTAAGTTGTCGAATGTCGCTGTTTATCGGACTTTCGCAGGTGTAATGTTATGTTTCTCCGTATGTGTTTTTCCGTGCGTTTTGTATTGTCCGCCATTGCCGTAGGGCATAATTAGTGTGCTGCAATGTTTTTCGTATTGTAAAAAAACATACAGATTTGTTTTGTTCTGCTCATAACTTGCATTATCTTTGCATCTCAAAAAATGATGGCGTCGGCATAGTGTGGCATGTTGCCGTATGATAGTCAGGCGCAGTTTTTATTCTCGTTTTTATTGTTTTTTAGGTGATATGGATTGGATACACGGCATAATTGAGCATACGCAATTTCCTTTATTGACGGCATTTCTATTGGGCCTTATCGTGGCTCTTCATCCGTGTCCGTTGGCAACTAACATAGCTGCCATCGGATATATAGCGCGTGACATGGCCGATCGGCGCCGCGTTTTCCTTAACGGGCTGTTCTACACCTTCGGGCGCATGTTGGCCTATTCATTGCTTGGCGCAGTTCTTATCATAGTTCTCCGTAATGGCGTTGACATGCTTTCGCTTGGCAACTGGTTCAGCGAGTGGGGCGAGCGTCTGCTGGCTCCTGTGCTTATTGTCATCGGACTGTATTTCATATTGGGCCATTTGATTCATAAGCACGAACATTGTCCCGACGTGCATTCGCGTGGTTGCCGTTTTCATGGTGCCGGCGGAAGCATGGCTTTGGGTGTGCTACTGGCCCTGTCGTTCTGTCCAGAGAGTGCCGTGGTATATTTTGGCATGCTCATGCCTCTGTCTGTTGAGTCTCACGGCGGTTTCATGCTGCCAGTAGTATTCTCTCTGGCTACTGCCATTCCTACAGTACTCATGGCGTGGGGCGTTGCTTATGGCCTGTCAGGGCTGTCTGCTATGAAAGAGCGCATGCATGTGCTTCAGCGCTGGGTAAGCATTGTCGTAGGCATAATGTTTGTCGGTGCCGGCTTGTTCTGCATGTTTTTCTGATGCGTTCTTGTCCGGTTGCTTATGTGCGTCAGTGTTTATGCTGATTGTCAAAACTGATGTTTACATATTCAAAGCCCATGGCCTTTAGCATCTGTTTAAATTGTCTTTGGGCATTTTCCCGTGCGTTTTCAATGTTTTCTTTTGTAAGACATCTCGCTTTCATCTTAACGTAGGCACGTTTATACATTTCGGCCCTGTCTTTGTCGCTCCATGATCCCGACTCGAAGAACGATTTTGTGCGGGCTTCGTCAATGAAGTATTCGTCTAGCAGTTTGATGTCCGGCAGCGTTATGTTTAGCGTGTCGTTGTCGGCTTTAATCCAGTCGTTCCTTGTTTCACGCATGTCAAAGCCAAGTCGCAGTGTGCCGTAATATATGCGTATCAGTTCATCGTCCTTGAAGAAACCTTTTCTTACGGTGTCGACCATTTCTTCGTCTTCAATCGACAGAAACTCCCATTCGCCTATTTCTTTCATCGCCAGCACCTGTGTCGGTGTTATGTCTATCTTGTCGTTTACATAAACAGAAGTCTTGTTGTCCTTGCAGGCTCTTACAAGATATGCCGACGCTATTATGGCAACGAGAATGACTATGAAGATTATCGAGAGTTTCAGTCTTCCAATCATTTTCCACAGACTTGTCCATCTGCTCTTCTTGCGGCGGTAGTTATTGTTGAATTCTTCCATTTTCGATAGTGTTATTGTCAAGAATCATCGGCAGGTCGCTGTCGGTGAATTTCTTTCTGAACGTTATGGTTATGTTTTCCTCCTTGTATCCCATCTTGGTTATCATGGGTATCAGGGCGTGCGCGGCACTCTCCTTGGCCATGTCGAGTATTCCCAACCGTGGTATGCTGCTTATTATTGCGGCGCGTCCCTGTTTCTCATAGTTTGCCATCTCGGCGTCGCTGAAGTTTGACCTCATAAGCGACACGTGCTTCTTTATCTCGTTGTGGTCAATGCGGCTGCTGGTAAGTTCCACCTTAGGGTCTGGCAGAATTATCTCTATTTTGTCGCCGCTGCGCTTAACGTTCTTTTCTGAGAAGTTGCCGAAGTCGATATACGCTTTCAGCGTTGCGTCTATCGGTATGGCAATCTTTCTTGTTGTGAGCGGCACCGAGAAATCGAATTTCTGCTGCAGGAACGAGCCTTTCAGTTTCACCTGGTCGTCGTGGGTTACAATCTTGTGAACCTGATATTCTGCCGTGTACAGCTTGGCGCATTTCTTTATCTGCATCACCATAACCGGTATGGTGTCTATCTTTTCGGCCTGTTTCTCTTCCGTTTTCCTGCCTGAGCATGCCGAAAGCATCATTGCCGCGAGTGCGATATATAATATTATTGTTTTCATACTTGATTACAAAGTTAAATAAAAAAGTTATAATTATGCTGTCAAGAGCCTTTAATTTTTTTATTTTGTTATATTTATTTGCCATATAAGTATGTGTATTTTACTCATTGTGTTACATTTGTATCAAAAATAAGGCTCGTTTAGTTGTTTTTATTTTGTTCTTCATTCTATTTACATTATCTTTGCATGCATAAATTTTAAAATACTGAAATGAAATTAACGCACACATTGATTTTTATGGCGCTTATTTCAGTTGCTGCTGTATCCTGCAGTGATAAAAAGCAGACAGGCAACATAATAGCCCATAAACCCGTTAAGAAGGCTCCTTCGGCCCCCGTTAAAATGCAGAATTCTGATTTTGAAGATGCAGTGAGCTGGATAGGAAGTTCATATAAAGTTAAGATTAACCGAAAGTCTGATCCCGGTTTGTCGATGATTGTCGACGACAGTGGCAATAAATATTATGACAACGTTATAGAGGTTAGCGTTATCCGTCCCGACGGAACAGAGTTCTTTAAGCGTAAGTTCACTAAGTCGGATTTTTCTTCGTATGTTGATGATGATTATGCCAAGAAGAGCGCATTGCTCGGTATCGTACTCGAAAAGGCAGAGGGCGACAACCTTAAGTTTGCGGCCAGCGTGGGCGCTCCCGATGTGCTCAGCGACGACTATGTGCCGCTCATCATAACTGTTTCGCGCACCGGAAATGTAAGCATACAGAAGGACAACCGCCTTGACTCTAACAACGATCAGCCCGATGAAGAAGACGAGGGCGTATAAACTTGTGTAAAATACTGATATTCAATATGTTGTAAAAGGCCATCTTTTAGATTGTAAAAGGTGGCCTTTTATATGCTGAAAGCATACCTTTTAGGCGCTAAAAGGCATGCTTTTGCATTTTTGATAAATACGGTTATATGTATTGCTGTTTATTTTCGTTGTCTGAACTCGTGTGGAGTTATATCGGTTATGCGCTTGAAGAACTTGCAGAAGAAACTTGGATTAGGAAAATTTAGTTCATCTGCTATCTGCGCAATAGGTGTGTTGCCATATTTCAGCATAATCTTTGCGTTGGTTATCAGTGCGCGGTCAATCCATTCTTTGGCAGTTATTCCGCTGGTCTCTTTTATCACCACGCCAAGATACCGTGGAGTAACGCACATCTTGTCGGCATAGAATGTCAGTGCGTGTTCTGTTTTGTTGTATGTGCTTACAAGTTTTATAAACTTGTCGAACATCTCTCTGTTATGCGGTTTTTTTGTGTCTGATTTTTCTGCGTTTTTGTTTTTCAGAAATTTATAATAATATATCAGCGAATATATTATGCCGTCAATGGTTTCATCCGGATAGTTTTTTTGTTTTGCGATTTCCCATGCCGACAGAAACATCTTGTCAACAATATCAATGTCGGTGTGTTCAGGTGTTGCAACGAAGTTATAGGCATTGCGGTTGTATTCATCCGGTATGTTTCCGTTGAACACCATGTTCATTTTTTCGTTGCTGATCATCATGCCGCACATTTCAAAGTCATCTGAAAAATGATTAATCTGAATAATGCTGCCTGTTCCGATAAAGGCAATCGAATTTTTGTTTAGTTTATAGTCTATCAGGTTTATTGTTATGTTTGCCTCTCCTCCCTTAATGAATCCCAGTCGGCAGTCTTCTATAATGTAAGGTGTACCAATTTGTAGCAGATTGCTGAACAGCTTGTGTCCTGTGTGCAGCATGCCGATGTCTCTGCCTATAATCTGTAAGGCGTTTTGGGGCTCGTTGACATTTTCGAGCATAGACTTTATCTCGGAGAATGAAAAACGTTCAGGATACATGTTGTTAGTTTTCATAAAGTGAACTTTTTAGGTGCAAAAATAATGAAAATGCAGAATAAAGACAATAAATTACTCATATCTATAGTTTTTTTACGATATTTTAAGTACAAAAGGAACATTATATTGTGGCATAAGATAAGTTGTTTCGTCTTATAATTTGTTATCTTTGCATTGTGGTCATAACGCTGCAGCATGGCTTTAATTTTATTGGCCTTGTAACAGACAGTGGTATTCAAGAATATTAATTACACAAGAATAATGATAATATGAAACGTATATTGTTTTTTGTCATGTTGGTTTTTGCTGTCGTTCCGGCATTCACTCAGATCACTCTTGATGAGTGCCGTTCGTTAGCCCGTGCCAACTATCCGCTTATAAAGCGCTTCAGCCTGGTTGAGCAGAGCCGCTCGTTGTCGGTCAGCAACGCCTCCAAGGCATGGCTCCCGCAGGTTTCGCTCAGTGCCCGCGCGTCGTATCAGAGTGATGTTACTCGTATTCCGGTTGACATACCCGGCGTTGACATCAGTCCGTTGTCTAAAGACCAGTATGATGTCAGTGTGCATGTCAGTCAGCAGATTTACGACGGCGGCAGCGTCAGTTCGTCAAAGCGGCTGGCCGATGCACGCAGCGATGTAGAGCGCGAGAAGGTGAACGTTGCCATCTATGATGTCTATGAGCGTGTGGACCAGCTTTATTTCGGCATATTGCTCCTCGATGAGCAAATCAGACAGGTAAGGCTGCTTCAGGACGACTTGTCGCTGAGCAGTAAGTCTGTCAGCGGTATGCTGCGTGGAGGAGTGGCCAGTCAGACCGACCTCGATGCCGTTAAGGTTGAGCAGGTTAAGGCGCGGCAGTCGGAAACAAGTCTTCTTACCTCGCGCGCAACTTATCTTAAAATGCTTTCAACGTTTATCGGCAAGCCTCTCGGCGACAGTGTCAGTCTTGTGCGTCCTGATGAGGCTGATGTCAGTGTTGTGGTCAACAATCGTCCCGAACTTTCACTTTATAACGCACAGAACCGTCTGCTCGATCAGCAGCGCAATGTTCTAGACACATATCTGCGTCCCCGTGTAGGTCTGTTCCTGCAGGGCGGCTACGGCAATCCGGCACTTAACATGCTTAAAAACAAGTTTGAGGCTTATTATAAAGTAGGTGCCACACTTACTTGGAATTTCGGAAATCTTTATACCCGTGCCAACGACAAACGCAAGATTGACACCGACAGGCTCGGCATAGAGGCCGAGCGCGAGGCCTTTCTTTTCAACACCGGGCTGCAGAGCGAGCTGCAGCGCGGCAACATAGAGAGTCTGCGCCGCCAGATAAGTCAGGACGATGAGATAATCTCGTTGCGTGAGCGCATACGTTCTAAGGCTGATGTGAAGGTGGCAAACGGCACTGAGACCGTCAACGAGATGCTGCGTGACATCAATGCCGTGAGCGAGGCAAGGCTCACAAAGGCTTTTCACGAGATACAACTTTTGCAGGAAATTTATAAACTTAAAAATATAAACAACTTTTAGCCGTATGAAGAAGTTACAGTTTATACTCTTGTCCATGGCTCTTGCTGCATGTTCTTCAGGCAGTTCTGATTATGATGCCACGGGCATGTTTGAGGCTACAGAGATAATAGTTTCAGCCGAGCAGAACGGCCGCCTGCTCTCGTTCAGCGTGGATGAGGGCGACCGCCTTCATGCCGGCAGTCAGGTAGGGCTTATCGACACAGTGCAACTTCAGTTGCGCGCCTTGCAGCTCGGTGCCACAAAGGAGGTGTATGCCACACAGCGTCCCGACATAGAGACACAGATAGCCGCCACGCGTCAGGAACTGGCCAAGGCTGAGGCTGAGCAGCGCCGCTATGAGGCTCTCGTAAAAGACAATGCCGCCAACCGTAAGATGCTCGACGATGCCGTGAGCAACGTGCGTGTGCTGCGTCGCCGTCTTGCCGCTCAGCAGTCGTCGCTCGGCAAGAGCACTAGCAGTCTTAACAGTCAGATGACAGCTACCGAGATACAGCGCCGCGAGGTTATCGACCAGTTGCGCAAGTGCCATGTAGTGTCGCCAATAAGTGGCACCGTACTCGAAACTTATGCCGAGCAGGGCGAATATGCCACAACAGGCAAGCCCCTGTTTAAAATTGCCGATGTTGTCGACATGAAACTCAGGGCATACGTTACGGCAGCTCAGCTCAACTCGATAAAGATAGGACAGAAAGTTAAAGTCTATGCCGACGAGGGCGAGGACAAGCGACGTGAGTATCCGGGCGTGATAACGTGGATATCAGACAAGGCGGAGTTTACCCCCAAGACTATACAGACGCGCGACGAACGCTCTAATCTCGTCTACGCGGTGAAAATTTCTGTAAGAAACACCGATGGTCTTATTAAAATAGGAATGTATGGCGACGTCAGGTTCTGATGCCGGTGGCATTGTATGGGCCGACGGACTCTGTAAGAAATATGGCAAGACCGAGGCCCTCAGTCAGCTCTCATTCAGCGTTGACGAGGGTGAGATATATGGCATAATCGGTCCCGACGGTGCCGGTAAGACCACTCTTTTCCGCATACTAACCACGTTGCTGTTGCCTGATGAAGGCAAGGCAGGCGTCGACGGACTTGATGTGGTGGAAGACTATCGTGACATACGCCGCCGCATTGGTTACATGCCGGGGCGCTTCTCGCTCTATCAGGATCTTTCGGTAGAGGAAAATCTAAAGTTTTTTGCATCTGTGTTCAATGCTACCGTTGAGGAAAATTATGCCCTTGTGGCCGACATCTACCGTCAGATAGAGCCTTTCAAGGACCGCAGGGCGGGCAAGCTGTCGGGCGGAATGAAGCAGAAACTTGCGCTCTGTTGTGCCCTTATCCATGCTCCGCGTGTGCTGTTCCTCGACGAACCTACAACGGGTGTCGACCCTGTGTCGCGCCGGGAGTTTTGGACCATGCTGAAAAAATTGTGCGATGAACACGGACTAACCGTGCTTGTGTCAACGCCATACATGGACGAGGCATCGTGGTGCGACCGCATATCGCTGATGCAAGGCGGCCGCTTTATGCAGACCGACACGCCGCACGGCATTGTTGAGGCTTATGCCGAAAGGCTGTTTGCCGTGGTGGCTGCCGACATGCACGGACTTATGGCCGGACTGAAGGCCTGTCCGCTTGTGGCCACTTCGTTCTCGTTCGGCGCTGCTTATCATGTTACGCTCGTGCCCGGCGCAACTACCGACGCCCTGCGCTCGTGGCTCACAGCCAAGGGCTATGTCGAAGTGGGCATAACAGAGATAAGTCCTTCGGTTGAAGACTGCTTTATGGCATTAATGAAAACATCAGGAAAATGACAGACGAAAAAGTTATAATAGCAGAAAACCTTACAAAGCGCTTCGGCAGTTTTGTTGCCACCGACCATATATCTTTCAGCGTAAGACGCGGCGAGATATTCGGATTTCTCGGTGCCAACGGCGCCGGCAAGACTACGGCCATGCGCATGCTCTGCGGACTGAGCCGCCCGTCGGAGGGCAGGGCAGTGGTGGCGGGCTTTGACGTTGCTTCGCAGGCAGAGCAGGTGAAGCGTCACATAGGCTATATGAGTCAGAAGTTTTCGCTCTACGACGACCTGACCGTGGCTGAGAACATGCGACTCTTCGGCGGCATATACGGCATGGGGCGCAGACAGATAGCCCAGCGTACCGACGGCATGCTTGCCGATTTGGGGCTTGAGAGCGAGCGCAACTCTCTCGTAAAGTCATTGCCGCTCGGCTGGAAACAGAAACTGGCTTTTGCGCTTGCCATATTCCATGAGCCGGAGATAGTGTTCCTCGATGAGCCTACGGGCGGCGTAGACCCTGTTACGCGGCGCCGTTTCTGGGAGCAGATTTATCAGGCTGCCGACCGTGGCATAACGGTGTTTGTTACCACTCACTATATGGACGAGGCTGAATATTGCGACCGAATGTCAATAATGGTAGACGGAAAGATCGAGGCTCTAGATACTCCCGCTGCGCTCAAAAAGAGCTTCGGGGCCGACAGTCTGTATGATGTGTTTTTCAGTCTTGCCCGCAGGGCCAGGCGCACTTAATGCTGGGCTGTGTCAGTATTGTTTTTCGTGTTAATGATAATTATATGATATGAGACGGTTTATTTCTTTTGTCCACAAGGAGTTTTGCCATATCCTGCGCGACTGGCGCACCATGCTTATCCTGCTGGTTTATCCCGTAGTGCTGATAGTGCTGTTCGGGTATGCCGTCACCACAGAGGTTAAGAATGTTCGCGTGGCAGTGCTCGACTTGTCTCACGACGCTGTTACGTCTAAGATTTGCGGGCATATTGCCGCCAGCCGTTATCTCGTCATGGCAGCCGCGCCTCACAGCCGTCCGGAGGTTGAAACCTTGTTCAGGCGCGGCGACATAGATGTGGCGGTGATTTTCGAGAGCGGCTTTGCCGACAATATTCGCCATGGCGGCGATGCCCGTGTGCAGATACTTGCCGACGGCAGTGAGCCTAACCAGGCTGCCGTACGTGTGCAGTATGTCGAGCAGGTGCTTGCGGCAGCCAAGAGCGATGTCGTGGGAGATGCCGTAGGCCGTGGCTTCACGATAGTTCCCGTTACGCGCATGCTCTACAATCCGCAGCAGAAGAGCGAATACAACTTTGTGCCGGGCGTTATAGGCATGATTCTGTTGCTTATCTGCGCCATGATGAGCAGCATAGCCATCGTGCGCGAAAAGGAGAACGGCACTATGGAAGTACTCCTTGCGTCGCCCCTTCCGCCGGCGTGTATCATCCTTGCCAAACTTGTTCCTTATTTCGTAATATCGTGCATAAATCTTGCGGCAATATTGTTGCTGTCTTTTTTCATGCTCCATGTGCCCATGGCCGGCAGCCTGATGTGTTTTCTCTGTGTAACGTTGCTCTACATCCTCGTGTCGCTCACGCTCGGACTGCTCATCTCTACGCTCGTAAGCACACAGATAGCGGCAATGATACTGTCGCTGCTGCTGATAATACCTACAATTTATCTTTCCGGACTTGTCTTTCCGCTCGAGAGCATGCCGGCCGTTCTGCGTGACATTTCGGCCATTGTTCCGGCGCGGTGGTATATTGACGCGGCGCGCAAGCTGATGATTCAGGGTGCCGATGCCGTTTATGTGGCTGCAGATGCTGCCGTCATGGCTGTTATGGAAGTGGTGTTTCTTGGCGTGTCGCTCAAATTGTTTAAAGTAAGATTATAACTGCGTTATGGTGATAAGATATTTGATAGAGAAGGAGTTTTTGCAGATCAGGCGCAACGCCATTCTTCCAAAACTGTTTGTCATATTGCCGCTTGTACTGCTTGTGGTGATTCCTTTTGCCGCCAATCAGGAGATAAAGAACCTGAAGTTTTGTGTAGTAGACAACGACCACAGCTCTTTTTCGCGACGGCTTGTGCAGAAGATAGACGCATCGGCATATTTTTCGCTTGCAGACTATTGCGGCAGTCATTCGGCAGCAACGGGCAACATAGACAGTGGCAATGCCGACGTGGCTTTGGAGATTAGTCACGACTTTGAGCGGAATCTTGTCAAGACGGGCGTCGCAGATGTTAATGTTGAGGCAAACGCCGTAAACGGCATGAAGGGCATGATGGCTCAGTCATACATGCTTCAGATTATAGCCGACTATGCAGCGCAGCTTGGCGAGGAGAACGGAATTGGAGCCGATGGAGTGAGCGTTGCCGGGGCAGACGTCAGACTGAGGTTTCTTTATAACGAACAGCTCGACTATAAGATGTTTATGGTTCCAGCTGTTATGGCCATGCTGCTCACTCTGCTCATTGGCTTTCTGCCGGCACTGAACATTGTGGGCGAAAAGGAGCGCGGCACTATAGAGCAGATAAACGTAACGCCGGTGGGGCGGTTTAGTTTTATCTTCTCAAAACTGATACCTTATTGGCTCATAGGTCTGTTCATGCTTGCGTGGTCGGTGTTCCTTGCGTGGCTCATCTACGGAATGTTTCCCGCAGGCAGTATACTGTTGCTGTTTCTTTATGCCACATTGTTTCTGCTCATCGTGTCGAGTCTTGGACTCATTGTGTCCAACTATTCTTCCACCATGCAGCAGGCGGCTCTGCTTATGTTCTTTTTCCTCGTGATATTCATCCTTATGAGTGGCATGCTCACGCCTGTGGCATCAATGCCCGAGTGGGCGCAGCTCATCACTTATGTCAATCCGTTGCGCTATTTCATCGAAGTTATGCGCGCGCTCTATCTTAAAGGTAGCTGCTTTGCCGACCTTCAGATGCAGTTCTTTGCCATGCTGGCGTATGCCGCCGTGTCATGGTTATGGGCGATATTAAGCTATAAGAAGAGTGCATAGTCTCTTTTCGTGTGATAGCCAAGGCCTTGTTCCTGCTGTTTGTCATTATTCATATATGCCGACGAATGGCAGGAACAGTTTTTCTAATATTTTTGGATATAATGGCAGGGTAGGGTTGCCTTATGATAAGTGTGCGTAAGGCGGTAAACTGAAAATTTTTTTCTTAAAAACTCATCACTCGTCACATTTGCTTTTAATATATTGATAATCAGCAGATTGCAGCGTGATGAGTTGAATTTCCAACTCGTCACAACCAATAAAAATCCGGTTCAAGCCAACATCAGAAAAGGCATTTTAAGGATAAACAGACCATAATGTGATGAGTTGAAAATTTAACTCGTCACACTTTATCTTATTGATATCCAGGTGTTTACATGCCGATGTGACGAGTGATGAGTTTTTAATAAACTTTTTTTAGATTTTTCCCGTCATGTGTTCTTTCATGGTTTCGCTTAATACAGCAAAGTTATTAACAGTCTTGAAACATGTAACAATCTTTATAATCATTATTTTAATATTACCATTTATTCCGACAACACCCCTCAACTTATTCCAAAACGCCACCTTTTACATTCTAATATGCCGTGTTTTGCATTGCAAAAAGCCACCTTTTACATTGCGAAAGGTGGCCTTTTGGTTATAAATAATATTAATGTGAATTTTCTGCTTCTATGTGCAGTTGATTTATAAGTTTTTTGATGTGCTTTTGGTCATTGACTATTTGAAATAATACAGGCCTTTGTTTATATCTTTTACAGCACAAGTTCAACCGGGCAGTGGTCAGAGCCAAATATCTCGGTGTGGATGCTTGCCGATTTTATCTTTTCAGTAAGGCGGTTTGACACTAAGAAATAGTCGATACGCCAGCCTGCGTTCTTCTCGCGGGCCTTGAAGCGGTAAGACCACCATGAGTAAATGCCTTCCTTGTCGGGATAGAAATAGCGGAAAGTGTCTGTAAAGCCGCTTGCAAGCAGTTTGCTGAACTTATCGCGCTCTTCGTCAGTAAAGCCGGCGTTCTTTCTGTTGGTCTTCGGGTTCTTAAGGTCTATTTCTTTATGAGCCACATTCATGTCGCCGCATACTATCACTGGCTTTACCTTGTCGAGGCGCATGAGATATTCGCGGAAATCGTCTTCCCATTTCATTCTGTAGTCGAGCCTTCTCAGTCCGTCCTGAGAGTTTGGCGTATATACAGTTATCATGTAGAAGTTTTCCATTTCGAGGGTAATCAGTCGTCCTTCGTGGTCGTGCTCGTCAATGCCCAGTCCGTAGCTTACGCTTAATGGTTTATGCTTGGTGAATATGGCTGTGCCTGAATATCCTTTTTTCTCGGCATAGTTCCAGTAAGACTCGTAGCCGTCGAATTTCAGGTCGAGCTGTCCTTCCTGCATTTTGGTTTCCTGAAGGCAGAAGAAGTCGGCGTCAAGCTGTTTGAATATGTCGCTGAAGCCTTTTCCCTCGCAGGCCCGCAGTCCGTTTACATTCCATGAAATTAGCTTCATATTGGTGAATGGTTTTATGAGTTAAAAAAACAGAGGACAGACTTTAATAAAATCTGCCCTCTTTCGGATTACATCTATTTGTTATGAAATTTAGAATTTAGCCATCTTTATGGCATCAATTGCACATTCGTCGCCTTTGTTGCCCAACTTGCCTCCGCTGCGGTCTTTAGCCTGCTGCAGGTCGTTGGTGGTGAGCAGTCCGTAGATTACCGGGATTTCGCTCTTTGCATTGAGGCGTGCAATGCCGTAGGTTACACCCTGACAAATGTAGTCGAAGTGAGGAGTTTCGCCTCTGATAACGCTTCCGAGTATGATTATTGCGTCATATCCGCCGTTGAGTGTCATCTGGTGAGCGCCGTATATAAGCTCGAAACTTCCAGGAACAGTCTTTACGTGTATGTTCTCGGGCAGAGCTCCGTGTTTCTCGAGTGTTCTTACGGCACCTTCAAGGAGTGCTCCTGTTATTTCCGGATTCCATTCAGCCACGACAATACCGAAACACATATTGCTTGCGTCGGGTATTTTTCCGTAGTCGTAGTCAGAAAGATTGTGCAGTGCAGTAGCCATTATTTAACAGAAACTCTTTCTATATATTTGTCAATATCCTGCGAAACGGCAGAGTTAAGATATTTCTTCTTAATATCCTGATAGATCTGCAGAGCTTCGCTCTTTTTGCCCTGGCTTTCGAGAATCTCGCCTGCCTGAATAAGGAAGATTGGCGAAATGCTGTTGTTAGTATTGTCTTCAGCTTCGCTGTCTGCCATGCTTGCAGCTTTTTTCAGATATTCAACGGCTTTGTCAAGCTGTTTTACGTGAGCGTAAGCATTGCCGAGTGCTGCTACTGCTGACGGGCTGATCATCTGGTCGTCAGATGGAGAGAACTTGTCGAGATATGTAACGGCGTCGTTCCATTTGTCAAGATTGGCATAGCAAAGTCCTGCGTAGAGGTTTGCCAAGTTGCCGGCGTCTGTGCTGCTGTAGTCAGATGCTATATTGACAAATCCGGTGTATCCGGCTCCGTCGCCTTTCAGCGCCTTGTCGTATTGCTGATTAGAGAAATACTCCTGACCTTTAGCCAAAGCGGTGCTTGCCTCTTGCTCTCTCGGGCCTGAAATGTAAGTCTCGTAGCAGATTATACCTGCTACAACGAGGATAATCGCCACAATGGCGATTGAGATTGTTTTCTTATGTCTCAAGAAAACAGCCTCTTTCTGGTTGAGGGCGTCGTTCATTGTGCCCTTCTGTTCATTAAGGTTTGCCATTTATATTTATTTTTATAATTAGCGGTTTATAAAGCGTGGCAAAATTACGTAAATTATCTGGTATTGTGAAATTTATTGCATACTTTTTTTGTTTTTCATTGATAAATCGAGTAACTTTGCATGACAATAGCAGCATTGGGCAATCGTAAATGTGATAATGCTGATGTCTAAATTTTTAATTGTTGCCCTCAAGTCAGTAATTGTCGGTAAATATGTTTTTAAAGAAGATATCCATAATCAATTATAAAAATATTAGCGAGGCGGCTCTTGACTTGTCGCCGAAGATGAATTGTTTTATTGGTCACAACGGCGAAGGCAAAACCAATATGCTTGATGCTGTCTACTATCTTTCGTTCTGCCGCAGTGCTTATACCATGAGCGATGCTAACGTGATACGTCATGGCGAGGATTTTTTTGTGCTTGATGCGGTTTATGATAACGGGTCTGGCGATGAGGATTCTGTGTTCTGTGGTATGAAGCGCGGCTCGAAAAAGCATTTTAAGCGCAATAAGAAGGAATACAAGAAGTTGTCGATGCATCTCGGCATGATACCTCTGATATTTGTTTCGCCGTCGGATACGATTATGATTGAGGGCGGAAGCGAGGAGAGGCGAAGACTTATGGATGTGGTTATTTCGCAATACGACAACACCTATATTGATGCATTGAACCGCTATAACAAGGCTTTGCAGCAACGAAACACGCTGCTGAAGACCGAAGAAGGCATGGATGTCGACCTCTTGGCGCTGTTAGAGGAGCAGATGGCTTTCTACGGAGAGACAATTTACAATAAGAGAAATGAGTTTATAGCCGAGCTTGCTCCTTTGTTCCAGACTTTTTACAGCCGGATATCGCAAGACAAAGAAACTGTATCGCTTGGCTATGTGTCGCATTGTCAGCGCGGTCCGTTGCTTGACGTAATCCGTCGAGACAGAATGAAGGATCTTGCCGTGGGCTATTCGCTTCATGGCGTTCATCGTGATGACTTAGAAATGCTTATCGGGGGCTATCCCATAAAGCGTGAAGGCAGTCAGGGACAGAACAAGACGTTTGTAATAGCCCTGAAACTGGCTCAGTTTTATTTCCTTAAACGTACAGGCTCGAAAACAACTCCGATATTGCTTCTTGATGATATATTTGATAAACTTGACGCCCAAAGGGTGGAGCAGATTGTGAAAATAGTTGCCGGAGACGAGTTTGGGCAGATATTTCTTACAGACACTAATCGTGACCATCTTGACAGAATTTTGAGCAGTTCGTCGCTTGATTACAGACTTTTTTATGTTGAAGACGGCAATATAATTCCAAAGGAGGATGCCGATGTTTAAGCGTGATGTTCTTACTCTTGCCGACATTCTGCAGAAGTGTCTGAGACAGGACGGACTGGAGACGCCACTGCAACAAAAACGTGTCATCGACTCGTGGGACAAAGTTGTGGGTAAGGTTATAGCAGGTTATACAGGCGAGAAGTTTATAAAGAATCAGACAATGTTTGTTAAGATTCTTAATCCTGCGTTGCGTTCGGATCTTGCAATGATGAGGGATCGGCTTGTCAAGAATCTTAATATGGAAGTTGGTGCAAACGTAATTGTTGACATTAAGTTTTATTGACCTCATTAAGGTATTTGCCCTGATTGCCTTATGCAAATAGGTCTTAATGCCGTTTTTGTGCAGATGCAGTCTACCTTTAATAATCTGTTATATATTTTAGACTGTAGTTATGCCTTTGTGTAAATGGTGTCGGCAGAACTACAGTTTAGAGGGAGAGTATATTTGTGGCGTTATCAGTGTTTGTTGGAACTTTCCCTTATTTTTAGAATCATGGGAACAATTTCCTTATAAATCTTTTTATCTCCGCGTATGTTTCTAAGCAGCAGTTCGCATGCTCTTTCGCCCGTAAGATGAGCCTGGTCCATGATGACAGACAACTTTGGAGTTACAAACGCTGATGACTCAGCTTCTGTAAATCCTATTATAGCCACGTCTTTGGGTATTTCCAGTCGGAGAGTCTTAATTGCGTCGAATGCTGCGTAAGTTATGATGTCGTTGAATGCCAGGATAGCATCAGGACGGTCGTCGCGCTGTAACAGTTGAAGTGTTGCATTGCGTGCGCTTTCATAGTCGATGTCTCCGTTTATAACTATAGAGCGGTCAATGCTGATGTTATTTTCGCGCAGGGCCTCAAGATATCCGTGCTTGCGGCGCTTAACCATGTCCAGGTGAGTAGGGCCTCCTATGAATGCTATGCGCTTGCTTCCTGTTTCAATAAGATGGCGCGTTGCCTGAAAGGCAGCTTCGTCACCATTGGATACAACTGATGAAAAAATTTCGGGAAGACATGTTCTTGCGAAGAATACGAGCGGTATGCCCATCTCGTTAATTTCAGTGAAATGAGAGTAGTCGACCGTGTCTTGTGCAAGACATGCTATTATACCCTCCACATACATTCCGACAAAGTTGTCAATGGCTTTTTCCTCCCTGATGTGATCTTCATGGCTGTTGGCTGCTACAACGGCATATCCCGCCTTTGTAGCATAGTCCTCAATGCCGTCGAGCACGGCTGCGTAATAGTGTGTTACAAGGTTAGGCACCACGACACCGATGACTTTAGGCTTCTGTTGCCTTAGGCTTTGGGCAAACGGATTAGGACGGTAATTCAGCTTTTTTGCCAGTTCCTGTACGCGGGTTTTCATTTCTTCACCCACTTCATGACTGTTTCTCAGTGCCCTAGACACTGTAGCTATGCTGACCCCTAACTGTTCAGCCATTTCTTTCAAAGATGTTCTACGTGTAGCCATTAGTTAAATCGTTTGACTTGATTTTATGCGAGGTGATATTAAAATGCCTATTGCAAATGTAGTCAAAAAATATAAAATACGCAAACGTTTACGTAACTTTGTGGTCTTGTTATTTTATTTTGTGTCATTGTGTTAAATTAAAATGGATATTGGATGTTTGATTTAATACTATAAGTATATTGATGCTTTTAGCTGTATGTGTGTTTTTCTGTTGCCTTTTTGTAGTCTGCTTATTCTTTAATAGCATGACATACCATGCGCAATGGCAAAATAAAATGCTTTTAATATAAAAACGAGAAATCAGGTAGAAATCTGATTGCAGATTCTGATTAAAAATGTGAAAGCGGACAGATACACATGAAGCACTTGATGTGTTTGGATGTATCTGTCCGCTTAATATTGTCTGCCAATGTCTTGGCATGCTTTTCTTTACTGTTACATCGGTAAAAGTTCCTCGCCTTCAAGGTCGCATGAAGTGAAGCCCATCTCTTTAGCCTTTTCCTTATTGAAAGCGAAGTATGTGGCTTTGCCTTCTGTGCATATCTCGCCTTTTGAATTTTCCAGCGTAACTTTTACCGTAACCAAGTTACGTCTTTGTTCGTCAATATGTGCCCGCAGCGTTATCTGTGGCTCTGTGGTCATCACCGGTTTTTTGTATTTAATTTCGAGATGTGTGGTCATTCCGCTGGTTTGCAGTTTTCTGAAAATCACCCATCCGGCAATCTCGTCAATCAGTGTGCACAATATACCTCCGTGCATGGTGTTGATCCATCCCTGATAGTGAGTTTGGGGATTCCAGAAACTTATGATGTCATCTCCGTCTTCGTAAAACTCCATGTGCACTCCTATAGGATTGTCAGGACAGCAGCCGAAGCAATCGTATCCTTCTTTTTCCATCCATGGATTCTTAATCTTTCTCATAGGCAATAGTTATTGAGGGTTTATTTAAAACTTGTTTATGTTCACGTTCTCATTATGTCTTAGAATGTAAGTCTCACCATGAGCCTTACGCCGTTCTTTGTGGCTGTAGGCAGATGATTGTAGTTGAGTCGGTGGACATATTGTATGTGGATAATCTTAAAGATGTTGTGTATTCCGGCGATAAGCTCAATATAAGGGTGTTTGCTGTCCATGATATATGAGCCTTCAGGAAATTCCATCAGCGTGTGGTCTCCGGCATTAGCTGCCAGAGTAGGGTTGTTCTTGTCAGTAAGTGTTCCCCACAGACATTTGATGCCGAGCCATTCGCGCCATTTCAGCTTTTTGAGCAATGGTATGCGGTTGAACAGTTTTCCGTTTAAGTCCCATGAAACGTCAAGGCTTGCGTATCTGTCGTTGAGGAACTCCATGTTGTTTATCAAGTTGAAAGTCTCGTCATTGACGATATACGACAGGTTTGCCGCCGGCATTATCAGAAGAGGATACGGAACTTTGTTCCACTGTATGCCGCCCTTGGCCAGAATGTCAATCTTTCCCCAGCTGTTGAGCCACAGACGTTTGTATATGCTTGCCTCTGTAAAGTTATAGTTATAGTCGCCTCCGAGAACACCTTTGATACCGGTCGTATGTGACAATGTAAACACAGGAGCATCGAGGTTTACAGGCAGACGGCGCTGCTTGGTGTTGATAAACGTTTCGCCCGGTGCATAGCGGAATTCAATTCGTGCCTCTGTTGTTCTGAATTTGCCCGGTCCGTTCATTGCGTCCTCATTTCCGACCATAGACAAAGGTTTAAACAGAAGGTTGCCGCAGGCTTCATTTTCTTCGGTTTTAAGACTTATCGTTGTCCTGAATCCCCATTCTTCTTCGCGTTCAAACGACAACTGCTGGCGGTTGTAGAACATCATTTTGTCTACTTTAGTCCATTTCAGTGCCGTAAACACATTATCCTTGTCGGTGTGCATAAACTTGTCTGAAGGTGAGCAAACGTCGTAAGTAGACGTAAATGTGAGCGTGCGTTTTGGAAACTCTCGCGGCAGATACTCTTTCTTGTTGAACGAGTAGGTCAGTTCACCCTTGTAATAGTCCTTACGGCTGTCCCATCCGCGGGCGTAATATCCCGAGAGGAACCAGTGAGGGTTAAGGTTGGCCGTTGTCTGCGCGCTTATACGCGTGCGCACACCGTCAATGAAGTTAGAGCTTATCAATGTGTTTATAGGTCCGATGTCCACCTTGCTCGGATGATTCTGGCTTCCCGTTTCAACAAAGTTCTCAATGAAAGCCTTTACGCCGAATATAATATATTTGAAGGCTTTCTGCTGACTCAGATTGTTGATAAATGCATCCATTGAGCTTTCGCTCTTAGTAAGTTCTACGCTTCGGTATTTGTCCCAGAACGTCTCGTCGCGCATCCTGGCATTTGCCTCATGCAGCACTTTTGTCTTGCCTTTGAACAACTTGTCGGGCAGTTCGTCAAAGGCATAGTCGCTCATTCTTGTTGTACGTATTACAATAGCTTTAGACAAGAATTTTGCTATGGACATCTCAACAAACATGTCGTCGGTTGTCAATGTCCATTCTCCTTCCGGCAGTCGTGTATATTCCTGAATTATCTGAAGGTTGTCCACAAAGTTTACGTCGCTCTTTTTCGGAAGCATAAGGTTGCATCGTTTTACGTGCAGGGTTGAGTCGGCAAGAATCCAAAGCTCGCCTCTGAATCCGAAGTCCTGCTGGTTGTTGGGCAGAAACTGCAGGTGGAAACATTTGTCTCTGTCAACATAAACCGTGTCGACTATATAATAGCGGTAAAACGCTATGGCGTCTTTACCTATAGGACTGGTGAAAGGATATTGCAGAAGACGTATCTGGTCGTCATACAGGTCGACGTCGGTAAATACGTCTTTTAGAACATTGTTAAGTATATCGCCGGTCTCTATCAGGTCGTTTACGCCCGAAGAGTTTTGTCCCATTATTATCGACTTCTCCGTCTTAGGGTTTTTCCTGTATAGATTTCTTGTAACAGTCTCATCGACCGACAAAGGCAGAATCAGCTTGTTGTTATACGGACATGTTTCAATCTGATTCAGCAGCCATTTCTTGTTCTTCAGCTTTTCGTTTTCCAGTTCCGACGGCTTAATGTCGTTAATGGCAAGCGTTATTTTCTGATATTTGTTAAACTGGTAATAGTCGTGATTGGCGAGGTCGGTGCGTTTCTTTGCCGCAATGACACGCTTCATCAGTTCAACAGCCGGGTTGTTCTTTCGGCTGTACTTGCTTCGCTTCGACTTCACCGTCACTCCTTTAAGTTGCTTGGTGTCAGTCTTAAGTGTTATTCTCATTTCTGAAGGTGTGTTTGGACCTATCAGAATTGTAAGTTCCTGATATCCGACGGCGCTGAACGTTAGTTTTTCACCGTTAAGACGCTTTACTGAGAAATGTCCGTAGGCATTTCCCGAGGTTGCAATTCTTTCTTTCTTATATTGTACGCTAGGAAAGGGGATGGTGTCTCCTGTGGCTTCTTCGACAACAACACCTGTTATTGTCTGTGCGCCTGCGACCTGTGACAGTACTAAAAGAAATAATATCAGAATTTTTTTCATTATGTGACTTTTCTGTTGTTATGAACCGTTGTTGTTTTTATCGTATAAAGGCAGCAATGTCCTTGTTTTACAGAAGTTGACTAAGGTCGGTTATAACCTTGTCGGGTATAGTTTCGTCATATTTCTCGTCGGTCCAGCCTTCACCTTTGAACCATATAGTTTTACATCCTGCTTTCTTTGCAGGTACAATATCCTTATAGAAGCTGTCGCCAACCACGGTTACGTCGGCAGGATTAAGCTTTAGGGCCTCTACTCCAAGAGTGAATATGCGCGGATCTGGCTTGCGTATGCCGACAACGGCCGACTCAATAATCTGCAGAAACAGTTTGTCGAGTCCGAATTCTTTAAGCACGACACCGATGTTGCCGTAAAAATTGCTGACCAGCACCATCGGGTGTCCGGCATTAATCTTGGTCAGCACTTCGCGGCTGTGGCTTGTCTCCTGTCTAACGCCCTCATACAGGTCTTCGAGGATGTCTTTGTGACTTCTCACATATTCATCTTCAGACACGTTCCAGTAACCTTCCGACATGAGATATTCCATTTCGATGCGCAACTTTGTTTCAAGTGTCTTGTAGAAAGTATAGTCCGGCTTGATTATAGGTTGCGAGCCGAGAGTGCGCTCGGCGTGGACATACGCCTCACGGAACTGTTCTTCAGTTACGGGAATTTCATGACAGCAATAGGCGTGCCAAAGCACTTTGCCCCAATGGCGGCCGGCAGTATCTATTGTGCCGCCGTAGTCGAAGATAAATCCTTTTGTCATTGAATCTTTTTTGTAATTTTTTTACACAGACATTCATGCTTCTTGTGCATGTAGATGTATAGAACGTTCATCACTGTTATCTCTATGAGCATGTAAACCCACGGGCAGCCGAGCAGGCATGTCACGTAGATACATATAGCGCGGGTGTTGAATGTCAGGATGTTGGTGTATTTCATCAGCGGGCGGCTTCCTTCAAGAAACTCCTCTCTGATGTCGGCAGGAATGTTGGATGCACTGCCGTATTTCTCTTTCATCACCTGTATCATCTTCTGGAAAGCAGGCGAACGTTTCTCCTGACTCTTGCAGTAGTTGGCATAGTTGTAATAGAACAGATGCTCAAACAAGGCTCCGCGCTTAGGCAGCGAATTGTATATCTTTATCTGACTTTCATAAGTGTCAAGCTCGCTTCCTTCTTTGCCCTTAAGGAAAAACAGGTGAATTTGACGGTAATAGTCGGAGAGCGAACTCTGAGGTGAGTGGCACATCACTCCGGCTATAAACGCAATCACCCATATCCACAGGCCCCAATGGATGTCAAGTCCAGGGATATATTGTCCCATCATGCGGTAAGACAGGGCTGCATATATGGCAAAAAACCACACATCTCCAGAAAATCCGTCGAGCACCCTGCCAAGAAGCGTCTTCTGTCCTGTAAGGCGTGCCAGCTGTCCGTCGGTTGAGTCGCAGAAGTTGGCAAACATAAGCAACACTATGCCTGCTATGTTGTGCATTATGTCGGTGTATGAAAACATCCATCCTGCTCCTACGCCAAGGAATATCGACAATATTGTTATTGCGTTAGGGTGAACTCCGAGTTTTTTCCACATCAGTGCGAACATCAGTCCTATTGGACGTGTAAAGTGGACGTCGAGCCACTCTTCTGTATCTTGTGATTTCAGTGATGCATTAAGCATCTCTTTAAAATTGCTCATAAATATCTTCCTTTTTTTATATCGTTACATCTTTTTGCAGATAACATCTGCCATGGCATCGGCAGCCTCCTCGCGGCATCTCGAAAAGCTGGGCCAGTCGTTAAAGTCTATAATGGCGTATGAACCGTTCTCGCGTATTATGCAGTCGCCTCCGTAGATGTCGATGTCTATCAGTTCTGCTGCTTTTTCGGCATCAGCCTTCAGTTTTTCGGTGTCGAAGTCATAGTGGGCAGGCTTGCCGTTGACAAGTTCGTCGCCGAATTTCGACATTCCGTCGTCGCCCGGGTAGTAAGTCTTGAAAAATTCAGTGCCTCTCACTCCGTAGAACTTCACGAGGTCGCCTTTCACATGGGCTGTTACCACTACATTCTTTATGCCTCTTGCTGCAAAGGCTTCAATTTTTTTGTCTTTTTCAGCTTCATCGGCAGCAAACACTACATCTTCTTTACTCTGTGCAGCCTCGTCACCGCGCTTAATCCAGTAACCGCAGTTGCCCGTCAGCGGTGCCACAGGTATGCCGTTGCTGCGCATCACCCGGTCGATGTTTGCCCTTGCGCATGACCTTACACCATGAGGCGAGTTGATGACGGTTGTGCCTTGTTGCTGTTTCTGTTCGAGCATTCTGAGCGTAGAGTCAAGTCTTCCCATTGTGAGAATCATGTCGGCATGTCCCAATCCGTCCAGCTGTTCTTCCTTTACGGCCGTTATGTCGTGCCCTTTGGCGCACAGCCTTGAGCATACGGCATCCATTATGGCCTTGTCTTTTTCAACAGAGTTAGGTGAAAACTTTTCGGCACGGTAAATAGCAATCACCTTTTTCATGACTCTCCGTTCAAAAACTTTTCTGCCTTTGCCATGTCTTCAGCGTGGTCTATGTCGAGCACCTTGCTGAACAGTCTTGCTTTCAGACGGCATCCTGCGGCAACGAGCGCACGCTGAAAGTTGCGCATGCGTCTGTCTCCGCGCTCTATGCACTGTCGGAGTATGGTTATTGCGCCGGGAGTAAGCCCGTAGATACCGCCGGAAATAAGTTTGCAGTTGTTTCTTTCGTCAAAGAATCCTGTTATGTTCATGTTTTCGTCGGTACCGACATAGAGTGGCTTCTCGTCGTCAATGAAGTCGGTTACGCCCATCATTCCGTCGGCTACTCCGCTTTCAACACATTCATTAAATTCTTTTATATATTGCTCAAATTCATTTTCGTTGAATATGGTGTCAACCGTAGTGAGGCAGAACGGGCCGTCCTCAAGATATTTGCTTATCTCGTAGAAGCTGTGCATCGAACTTGGCGTGCTCTTTACGACATATTCGAGCGGAATGTTTGTTCCGTCGAGTCCGTTCTCCTTCAGTTCTGCCAGATGTTGGCTCACTGAAGTCATGTTGCTGTTGCATATCACGATTATTTGTTCTGCGTGGTTATCCATGAACACGCGTATAAGGCGGTCAATCAGGCACATGCCGTTGACTTTGACCAAGGGTTTGGGCGCACTTACGCCCTCTTTTGCCAGCCGTGAACCTTCGCCGGCGGCAATAATGGCATATTTCATAAAGATATCTTTTTACTCAATGAGTGCGCAAAGTTAGCCATTATTGATGAAAGTAGAAAACTTTTTAGTGTATTTTTGTTTTTCATAAAAGTTGTAATTACAATGTATTAGACGTTTTTATGCCCATAAATACACCTATAATTAATGTGTTGGCGCATTCGTGTTGACAAGTAGGGCTTTTTTGTCATTAATAAAATTTAATATGTCGTCTATTGATTATCACTCATATCTTAACATCTTGTGCGTATTGTATACAGTCTTGATACATCATAAAGCCATTCAGACAGTATGTATTTAATTCGGCTTAATATATTACAAAGTGTTAGTTTAGTCTTGTACGGTTTTTCATGTGAAATAGAATTGTGAAGTATGTAAAATCGCCTGTTTAGATAATACATATTTACAAATTAGGCATAACATTACGCTTCTGTTGCCAAAACATGGCGTTTTGCTGTATGAAACATTCCCTTTTATTATCCAAAGTCAGTGCTTTTGCAATGCCGTTTGTGGCCTTTTATATGTTATTTTATTATATATTTATTGCACACTTCGGGTTTAATAGCTCTAATTTATTGCCAGTCATACATTTACGTTTGCACACGTATTTCGCGCTATTTACGGCCGGTTTGTTTATGTTTTCAAATAATCCGGCTGTGGAACGTTAGCGGAAATCACAATGTAAGCATATATTGAGATATAGCGTCAATATGTATAATCAAGTTGAATAAGCATATGTTAAATAATATTGGGCAGGCTTTTGTCGTTAAAAATATTTCATTATTTTTGCCGTCTGCCGCATTTGTGTGGTGTCGCAGCTTGTCTGACAGCATGATTATTGGTCATGATAGCATGTCGGCATAAATTGCTTTAATGCCGTTTACTGGCCTTGTTAATGCTTCAGCTCATTGTGTGAAAGAATGAATTTCCTATAAATTATTAACCTCAAAATGATTAAAGTTATGAGAAAAAGTATCATCCTTTCAGTTGTGTTGCTGTTGTTGTCAACTTTTACAGCAGTTGCGCAAGGCAGAGTTTATCAGCTTTCGAGTCATATTCTTGACATAAATACGGGCAGGCCTGCGCCGGGTGTCAAGATTGTATTGTCTAAATTGGTTGGCGAAAATAAATGGAATGTCGTTGAGGAACGTGTAACCGACGACAACGGAAGGGTAAAGAACTTTCTGGAGAAAAAGCAGAATGTGGACAATCGGGGAGTGTATAAACTGACATATTGCATAGAACCATACTTCAGGCAACAGTCGCAAGACACGTTTTATCCTTTCATTGATGTGGTGTTCGAGATAAAAGACGAAAGTCATTATCATGTGCCCATAACGCTTTCGCCTTACGGATATTCAACCTACCGCGGCAGTTGAACGTCAGCCGGTTAAGTTTGTGCCGGCTTAAATCATCGTTTATCTGATATAAAATGTGCCTGAATATACTGTCATGCATTAGCCGCGATAAAACTGCGGTTATGATTTTTTGTGCATACAGTTACATTCAGGCACATCTGTAGGGCTGTGTCGGTAGGTCGTCTTATGCCGGATGTTCATGTAATAGTGAGAGAGAGTAATAATTTATGGCAATAAGACAGGTACAGACTTAGTAAATAATTAGGGCTGTGCGGTGCGTGGATTGCAGCCGTTATTTGATGTTTACGCTGCCCGAACCTACAATATCCTCATTATGTTCTTTTACATTGCCCTGTATTTCGATGTTTCCCGAGCCTATTATGCTGCTATGGGCATATTCAATCTTGGCGTTGTTGAGTTCTATTGTGCCTGATCCCGTCACTCCGCATGTAACGTTGTTTATGTTTGTGTTGTCAATGCTTATAGAGCCTGAGCCGGGAATACCAATGTTACTTTTTGCGGTGTTGAGGCCTTCTATTTCAATAGTTCCGCTTCCTGAGACATTTATTTCCGAATTGTCGCATATAATGTCTTTCATGTTTATGCCACCGCTGCCAATTATATTTAAGCTTATCTTGTCGGTGTCGATGTTACTGTTAGAATTGAAGTTGCCGGAGCCTAAGATGCTGACGCCTCTAAGATTTGGCGAGGTGACATATACATCGATGGACTTATGCTTTTTGCCGAACATCAGAAAAGGGTGAATGTTGTCAGACTTTTGCGTTATATGCAGGGTGTTGCCCTTTGTATATATATTCATGTCGTTGATGTCATCTTCGGTGCCCGAAACCTTTACTGATGTTTGATTGCCCTGTATGAAGTAGACGTTGTTGTTGCCTTCAAGGCTTATGTCGGTAAAGTCGCTAACTTTTATTTCAGTACTGATTTCTTTGTCAGATTTGTCTTTCTCGTTCACGACATTGCACGACTGCAATGTAACGGCCATTAGTGTTAATACAAATATTACTGTTTTCATATTCTTTGTTTTTTAATCCTTATGCCTTTTAGACGTAACGTGGCGGCAAAAAGTTGCACAGATACAAAATTTTTTTATAGAATAATACTTTTTTGTGCGTTTCCTGCTCTTTTGTCTTCATTTTGTGCGTCTTTACTGATATGCATGATTAAGATTAAAGCATGTTCTGAAGTGGGGTAGAGTATTGTGCATCGTAAGCCTTCGGCTTATCCAAATAAAAAAGGCTGGCTCCGGCCTTTCGGCCATTGCCAACCTTAGTTTAAACAGTTTTGATTATCAGAGAAATCTTATTGTCTTTCTTCAAGAAACTTTCTTGCTGCGCGCAGCTGATGGCGCATAATGCTTACAAACTCCTGACTCTCTTGCAGAATGTTAAGATAGAGCAGCGACACTTTCAGGTTTGTGCTGTTGTCCTGATACATGTGGTCTATCACGTTCTTGCGCATCACAGAGAGTTCGTCTTTCAGTTCCTCGGCTATTGTGAGCGTTTCCTGATACATGTCGTATCTGTTTGTAGAAATCATCTGCTCAGTGTGGTTCATCAGTTCGCTTATCTTGCGGCGTACACTTTCAAGTTCGTCGAGATATACCTTTGGCAGCGGGTTGAAGTTGTTGTCAACGTGCTCCTTAATCGGGTCGAGCATACGTTTCAGACAGTAAGTAAACTGCATGTCGCTGTTGACGCCCAGGTGGAACCATGTGTTGCGTTCTATTGCTATGTCGCTCGGTATGCGTCTCATTGCAAGAAGTTCCTTGCGGCGGAATTTCTTCAGTTGCGACTGCTCTTCCTTCAGTGCGTTGCCGCAGTGGCGCAGTTCGCGCAGGCTTTCATTGCTTATGCCTTCAACGATTCTGTTATACTGTTCGAGGGCAAATCTTGTAACAAAGCTCTGTGTGCGTGCAACGTGCTTTGACAGCAGGTCCCATACAATCTCCTTGTCCTTTGTGCGCATCATCAGCTGGAACACGTCGTCCTTCTTCTCTTCTTTCATCTTCTTTGTATACTTGCGGTTGCTTCTCCAGAGAAGATAGATGTCGAGACACATGAAAGCAATCATTACGATGAAACCGCCGAAGTGCATCAGGGCACATACTATTGCACATACTGCAAATGCCACACCGGCTGTTACGAACCATCCGCCGATTACTGATATCACACCTGTTACACGGAACACGGCGCTCTCGCGGCTCCATGCGCGGTCGGCAAGTGAGCTACCCATGGCAACCATGAATGTAACGTATGTTGTTGAAAGAGGCAATTTATAGTTTGTACCAACTACGATGAGCAATGCCGCAAGCACCAGATTGACAGCTGCACGCACCTCGTCGAATGCTGCGCCCTGAGCAAGTATCACTTCTTCTTTGTTGAATCTGCTGTCAATCCATTTGATGGCTTTGGCAGGTATTATCTTTGATACGGTTTCGCCGATGTCCTGTGTGGCTCTTACCATACTGCGTGCCACGCGTGATGATCCGAACATCTCGTCGCCCTCATCCTGACGGCTCAGGTCAACGCTGGTCTTAACCACGTTCTGTGCCTTCTTTGATGTGGCCATTGCTATGATCATTATTATTCCGGAAATAAGCAGATAGAGCAGAGGACTCTTGGCTGATGTCATGAGTGAGTCCATCATGAATGAGTCGTAGTTGCCGTGACCGTTGGCAAGGAAGTCGTTAAGAGAGTCGAGACCGGCAAGAGGCACACCGATGAAGTTTACAAGGTCGTTGCCTGCGAAAGCCATGGCAAGGGCGAATGTGCCGAGAAGCACAATCAGCTTGAACACGTTGATGCGCAGAAGATGGATTATCTCCATGAGTATTGTTGAGGCTATCAGTGTGATAATCATCAGCATTGATGTGTTCTCCTCAATCCATGTACGCGCTGTCTCAGCGATATACGGCGACTTGCCGATACCCTTGATAAGGATGAAGTATGTAAGTGTTGTGAACGCTATACCGCCGAATATGGCTATTGTGTAGCGCAGGTGTTTCTTGTAGTTGAATGTAAAGATCAGTCGTGAAATCCATTGCACGATAATTCCGAAGAAGAAGGCGATGGCCACCGACACGAATATGGCAATGATTACGCTCAGCGCCTTGTCGCTGTTAAGCAGGTCGTAGATGGTGAGTGACGGATCGGCATGCATCTTCAGCATACCTAGGATGAATGTACCTCCGAGAAGCTCGAACACAAGCGATACTGTGGTTGACGTAGGCATACCGAGAGTGTTGAACACGTCGAGTATGATGACGTCAGTAACCATTACGGCCAGGAATATCGTCATTACTTCCTGAAAGGTGTAGTTCTCCGGCCTCATTATGCCATGGCGTGCCACGTCCATCATTCCGGCGCTCATCACGGCTCCGATAAGTATACCGACGGAGGCAACTATCAGCACCGTACGGTATTTGGCTACCTTGGCGCCAATGGCCGAGTTTAAAAAGTTAACCGCGTCGTTGCTGACGCCAACAAACAGGTCGAAGACTGCAAGCAAAAGCAGAAATGCGACAATTAAAAAATAAATTTCTGTCATAAACTGTAATTTGTTATGAGTGATTCCGTTTTATTTCACGCTGCAAAAGTAGAAAATACGTGTTACAGCGGTTTTAAACAGATGTTTCATTTGTGTTACAATTATGGCATTGCGCACTTTTTTGGTCGTATTATATAATAAGGTATACCTTTGTGTTTTGTGCCGGCAGCGTTGTGTTATATTGACTTTTTGCAGGTTAAGGTGATAAAAGTTTCGAATAGCACTGTGCCGGTGATAACGGCATAAGGGCCGGCATGGGTGAGTCTTTTTGCGTTATGAGTCAGACCGCTTGGCCATGCCGGCCCTTATGCGCCGATGTTGCAGACGTAGCATTACACCCTCTGCTCGGTGTTGTTCAGTTTCAGCATGTTTTCGGGCACGCTGCTTTTTATTGTATCTATGAGCATGTTGAGCACGGCATGCCTTACGAAGCTCTTTGTCGTCATCATGATAATCTCTCTTGTCGGTATGGGGATGGCGAAGGGGCGTATCAGTTCTCGCTGCCTGTCGGAAAGCTGCGGCAGGGCAAGTTCGGGTATGAAGGTTATGCCCTTGCCGTTCTCAACCATGCGCATGAATGTCTCTATGCTTCCCAGACTATATGTTGTCTTGCTTGTGCGTGCCTCCTTAAGGTCGCAGAATTTTACCAGCTGGTCGCGGAAGCAGTGCCCCTCGTCGAGCAGCCATATAAATTCGTTGTTAAGGTCGGCCGTGCGTATGCTCTTTTTCTCAAACAGCCTGTCCTCGCGCGACACGTATGCAATGAACTGCTCGTAGAAAAGTGTGGTAGATGCAAAATGCTCCATGTTGTCCAGCCTTACCAATATGGCCGCATCTATTTCGGCCCTTGCGAGGGCTCTCTTTATTTCTTCGGTCTTCATCTCTATGACCTTTAGCTCCATTTCAGGGTGCTGCGATGTAAGCTGCGGAAAGAAGCGCGGCAGCAGATAAGGCGCTATGGTGGGCAGTATGCCTATCCTGAATGTTCCGCCAAGAGCCTGCTTGGCCTCTGCAACAATGTCTTTTATCTTTCTTGCGCGTATCAGCACCTTCCACGACTGCTCTATCACTCTCTGTCCTATGTCGGTAGGAGTAACGGGCTGTGCCGTGCGGTCGAATATCTTTATGCCCAGCTCGTCTTCAAGCTTTTGTATCATGGAGCTAAGTGTGGGTTGCGTTACCTTGCAGTATTCGGCTGCCTTGGCAAAGTGGCGCAGTCTGTAGACGGCCACGATATATTCCATTTGTTGTAGTGTCATGTTGCTGTTGCTTTTTGTCTTCAGGCCGCAAACATACACATAAATTCTGAAAAGATAAATTTTTGAGCCGAATATTTTTGTGCTGTCATCATTTGTGGGTATGCCGTTTTGTATGTTCCGCTGCCGCATGCGGATTAGTCCCTGCCGCAGCGTGTTTTGCCCTGTTTCAGGCAGGTGTAGCTCCATGTCTGTATGTGCTTTACGGGGCCGTTATAGGTTTTGTCTATCATGCAATAGAAAAAATCTGTTTGCTTTGTTTTGTGTCGCAAACTATCTTTGCATTGTCAAAACGACATAGAGCTGAAATTTAATAATAACAATTTAAAAAACTTATAGAAATATGGAACCAATTATCAATGCACAGATGCCTGAGTTCAAGGTACAGGCTTTTCAGAATGGAAGTTTCAAGACAGTTAGCAACGAGGATTTGAAAGGCAAGTGGGCCTTGTTCTTCTTCTATCCTGCCGACTTCACTTTTGTTTGTCCCACTGAGCTGGTTGACCTTGCAGGCAAGTATGAGCAGCTGAAGCAGATGGGCGTGGAGGTGTTCTCTGTCAGCACTGATACACATTTTGTCCACAAGGCATGGCACGATGCGTCAGACAGCATAAAGAAGATTGAATATACAATGCTTGCCGACCCGACGGGCGTGCTCAGCCGTGGCTTCGGAGTGATGAAAGAAGATGAAGGCGTGGCTTATCGCGGCACGTTCCTTGTTAATCCGGAGGGACTTATCAAGATAGCCGAGATACAGGACAACAGCATTGGCCGCAATGCAGACGAGCTGCTGCGCAAGGTTGAGGCTGCCCAGTTTGTGGCTACTCACGACGGCGAGGTTTGTCCGGCAAAATGGAAAGCAGGTGGTGAGACTCTTAAACCCAGCATAGATTTGGTTGGAAAAATTTAGTTTCTATGATGCATGGCCGGATTGAATGGTTGTTCTTGGCATTTGGTCCGGCCCTTTGAGATTTTCGTTTATTGTTAGTGGTTTAATTTATTCAAATATAGTACAGGTATGTTGGACAGAAGTATATTGGAGCAAGTGGCGTCTCTTTTGAAAGGTTTGGATACGGACATTTTACTAAAGGCAGTTTATGACACAACTCATCCTAAGGCTGACGAATTTAAGGAGTTCTTGCAGGATTTTTGTTCGTGTTCAGACAGGGTTAAGCTTGAAATATCTGTTGATGACAGCAAACGGCTTGAGTTTTCTTTGCTCAGAAACGGCACTGATACAGGTGTCATGTTTAGGGGCATACCCGGAGGCCATGAGTTCTCATCGCTTCTGCTGGCTGTTCTAAATGCCGGCGGAATAGGCAAGAATCTGCCTGATGAGGCTGTTGAGCGGCGCATAAGGTCGATAGCCGGTCCAGTGAGGCTCCGTACTTATGTTTCTCTTATCTGTACTAACTGTCCCGATGTTGTTCAGGCTCTCAATGTGGTTGCGCTGCTAAATCCTTCGGTGAGCCATGAGATTGTTGACGGCGCGCTGTGGCAGGACGAGGTTGACAGACTTGGCATACAGGGCGTTCCTTCGGTATTTGCCAACGGCGAGCTTATTCATGTAGGGCGCGGCGACTTGGCTGCACTGCTGGCAAAACTTGAGGATAAGTTTGGCTCAGAAGTTGTTTCTGAAGACGTATCGCCTGTTGAGCGCAATTACGACGTTGTTGTGATTGGTGGCGGACCGGCCGGTGCTTCGGCTGCAATTTATTCGGCGCGCAAGGGCTTACGGGTGGCTATTGTAGGCGAGCGCGTGGGCGGACAGGTGAAGGACACCGTTGGTATAGAGAATCTTATTTCGGTGCCTTATACCACAGGCGACAAGCTTGCTGCCGACTTGAAGGAACATCTTGGACATTACGACATTGACGTGTTTGAAAACAGAACGGTTGCAGGTGTTGCCCTTGAAGACAAAGTTAAGCGCATTGAAATAAAGGGCGGCGAGACTTTTACGTCACCTGCCGTTATTATAGCTACAGGAGCCAACTGGCGCAGGCTTGGCGTTGAGGGCGAGGCCGACTACATTGGCCGTGGCGTGGCTTTTTGTCCTCATTGCGACGGACCATTCTATAAAGGCCGACATGTTGCCGTGATAGGCGGAGGCAACTCGGGCATTGAAGCGGCTATAGACTTGGCCGGAATATGTTCAAAGGTAACTGTCATTGAGTTTGCTGATGAGTTGCGTGCCGACACTGTTCTTCAGAATAAGGCAAACAGTCTTGACAATGTTGAGATATTTACAGCCACGCAGACCATGAAGGTTATTGGCGACGGCAAGAAGGTTACGGCCATTGAGGTGAAAGACCGTAAGACTGAAGAATTAAGAACAATCGCGCTTGACGGCATATTTGTACAGATCGGACTGGCGGCTAACAGCAAGCCGTTTGAGAATGTGCTTGAACTTACTGAGCGTAAGGAAATCAGGACAGACACATATTGCCGTACATCATTGCCCGGCGTCTATGCGGCAGGCGATGTTACAGATGTGCCTTACAAGCAGATTATTATAGCCATGGGCGAGGGTGCCAAGGCCGCTCTTTCTGCATTTGATGACAGAGTTAGGGGACTGATATAGTTGGTTTTGGCACCTTTAATATAGCAGATTAACAATTTTATAATTGCAGTTGATTTAGTTTGTGAGTTTTTGTGTATATGTTTTTATTATTCAGGTTAGCTTAAGCATGTCTTTTTTAGATAAAAGGCATGCTTTTGTATTGTAAAAGATGCCCTTTCACGCTGCAAAAGGTGGCCTTTTACAATGCAAAAGGATACCTTTCATAATGTTTGATCATGCTCATTTATTGTCAGCAGTTTTTCTTTTCGCGCAAGTTCGGTGCCGTAGTTCATACTGATATAGCGTGTTGGCAAATAATAAAAGATTTTTTTGTCTATAAACTCATCACTCGTCACAATTATTTGTATTTAGTTGATAATAAGAATGTTACGGTGTGATGAGTTGATTTTGGAACGTCACGTGACATAACGTGTGATGTTTTGCCAATACAACACATCACACTCTAATACCTTGACTTACAGATGATTACATGCAAATGTGACGAGTGATGAGTTTTTACGAAACTTTTTTTGCTTTTATTGCTTGTTGCTTAATATCCTGCAAAGGCGTAGATCTCTGTTTGGCATTGTCCTTAAATAAAACAAAAACACCGTTATTATTTTAAATAACGGTGTCCATCTTAATATCGTATTCGTCGTGCGGAATGTTCTGCTCTTTCTGAAAGTCGAAACACACACCTATTTTATATGCCTGTGGAATATTTTTCAAGAATCTGTCATAGTATCCCTTTCCGCGTCCCAGCCGGTTGTTGTCGGCATCAAAACTCATACCCGGAATTACGGCAGTGTCAATTTTACCGTAGTCGGTAAAGAGTTTTCCGTTTGGCTCCATTATGCCGTAGTTTCCTTCAGTTAGGTCTTCAGGACTTTCATATATTCTTATTTCCATGTTCTCGCCGTCGATTACCTTTGGCAGCAGCACGGTCTTGCCTTGTCTCGCCAGCAGTTCTACGGTTTCGTGTGTGTTCACTTCGTCGGGCAGCGAATAATATAGAAGTATCGTCTTGGCGTTTATCACTTCAGCCATGCCCAGCAGTCTGTTCATGACAGGAACCGACAACTCGTTAAGCTCGTCTGCCGTGAATTGTCGTTTCCTGTTTCTTATCTGTTTCCGCAGTTCCTTCTTGTCCATGGCTACGCCTTGGCTATGATGTTCATGTCAGAGTGCTTAAAGCTGTAGCCCGTAAGCATTGCTGTCTTTTTGCCTTTCTTGCCTTTGGCAGATTCCGGCTTCTTAGGGAACGCAGCGTTGTTCTTAAACACATTCAGCGCAGCCTTTATAACATTGTCGTCAAGATTGAGATATTCTATCCAGTCTTGTTCGTCCATTATGTTGTATATAATGCGGCTGTTGATGTATCTTTCGAGCAGATTGTGCGATTTCTTTATCATCAGGTTGCGGCGCTGCAGTCCGTGCTTGTTGGCATAAGTGGCAAACTTGTCCACAGTGTTCTGCTTAACAAGATAGTCAGACAGCTCCATCATCTCGCTGAAGTTGTTAAGCTTCAGACGGTTGTCATCGGTATAAACGAACGCAAACTGAAGTATTAGTCCGCTCATGCTTGCCTCCTTGAAGTATGAGGTTATGCCGATTGTGTCTTCAGGCACGAATATGTCAGGAGTGATACCTCCGCCGCCATAAACCACGCGGCCAATGCTTGTGTGATAAGCAGGTCCGGTGTGCTTTATACTGTCTTGTGAGAAGAACTCGCCGTGCTGATATCTTGACAGCAGGTCTTCCTCATAATCCTTGTCGTCGCCCATTACGTAAGGCTTCTGTATGCAGCGGCCTGAAGGTGTGTAGTAACGTGCCACGGTGAGGCGTATCATTGAGCCGTCGGGGAAACCTATCTGCTGCTGAACGAGGCCCTTGCCGAACGAGCGGCGGCCAATGATGGTTGCCCTGTCGTTGTCTTGCATCGCTCCGGCAAATATTTCAGATGCCGATGCTGAAGTTTCGTTTATCAGCACTACAAGAGGTATGTTCTGATAGCTTCCGCGTCCGTCGCTCTTATAGTCTTGTCTTGGCGACTTGCGTCCTTCGGTGTACACGATGAGGCGGTTTTTCGGCAAGAACTCGTTGGCCATCTGCACAGCCGATTTAAGGTAGCCTCCGGTGTTGTCACGCAGGTCGATTATCAGGTTGCTGAAACCTTCCTGTGACAGTTGTGCCAGAGCGATAAGAAGTTCGGGATAAGTGTTCTCTCCAAAGTTCTTAATCTTTATGTATCCCGTGTTGTCGTCGAGCATATATGCTGCGCTGATGCTCTTCTGCGGGATGTCGCCGCGCGTTATGGTGTAATATTTAATTGCCTTCTGACCATAGCGCTGAACACCTATTTTCACCTTAGTGTCCTTGGGACCTTTCAGTCGGCGCATAGCCTCTTCGTTGGTAACTTGCTTGCCGACGAATGGCTTGCCGTCAACGCTGACAATCTTGTCGCCGGCAAGTATTCCGGCCTGTTCGGCCGGTCCGTTCTTTATTACGCCCTGAACGTGTATGGTGTCGTTTCTGATTACGAACTCTATGCCCACACCCGAGAACGAGCCTTTAAGGTCGTCGGTGGCCTGCTGTACATCCTTTGCACTGATGTAGACAGAGTGGGGGTCGAGGTCAGACAATATCTGTGGAATGGCCTTGTCGACGAGTGAGTCGATGTTTACGGCGTCGACATACTGGTCGTCAATGATATGCAGCAGGTTGTTGAGCCTATTGCTTCCCGAGTTGATGATATTCAGTCGGTTACCCGAGAAATGATTTGCGTAAAAAGTACCGATAACGATGCCGATAATCACACAAAGTGCCATCAGCAACGGCATCATCCGGTTCGATTTATTCGGTTTCATATTCATCCGGATTTAGATATATTACTTCTATTTTTGCTCTTTTTAGCAGTTCTATGCCGTCTTCGAGTCTGTATTTTTCACCATAAACCACGCGCTTGATGCCTGCCTGAATTATCAGCTTTGAGCATTCAATGCATGGCGATGCCGTAACATACAGGGTAGAGCCGTCGCTGTTGTTTGAGCTTCGTGCCAGTTTTGTTATGGCATTGGCTTCAGCGTGGAGCACGTAAGGCTTGGTGACGTTGTTCTCGTCTTCGCAAACATTTTCAAAGCCGCTGGGCGTTCCGTTGTAGCCGTCGCTGATAATCATTTTGTCCTTAACCACCAAAGCTCCGACCTTGCGGCGCTGGCAATAGCTGTTTTCAGCCCAGATGCGTGCCATGCGGAGGTATCTCAGGTCAAGCAGACGTTGTTTTTCTTCTTTGTTCATTGTGCTTATGTGTGAAAAATAAGTTGTTTCTTACTTTTTCCTCTTTGAAGGTTTCTTTATTCCGTTGCGCTTCAGCAGTGCGTCTATCGTTGGCTCGCTGCCTTTAAAGCGTTTGTAGAGAGTCATCGGGTGTTCGGTGCCGCCTTTTGACAGAACGTTGTCGCGGAAACTTTGAGCTGTCTTTTGGTCAAATATTCCGTGCTTCTTGAACACGCTGAACGCGTCGGCGTCGAGCACCTCTGCCCATTTGTAGCTGTAATAGCCTGCTGCATATCCGCCGGCCATAATGTGGCTGAACTGTACAGTCATGCACGTGTCGGGAAGCTGTTCGGTAACCATGGCTTTCTTCCATGCTTTCTTTTCAAACGGAATTATATCTTCGTCAAACGGCTCCTTCTTGGTGTAGTAAGCCATGTCGAGCAGTCCGAAACTTACCTGGCGCAGGCATGAATATGCTGCCATGAAGTTGCGGCTCTTTACTATTCGGTCGATAAGTTCGTCGGGCAGAGGTTCGCCTGTCTGATAGTGGAAGGCGAATGTGCGCAGAAATTCTTTTTCAACAGAGTAGTTCTCCATAAACTGAGACGGCAGTTCAACGAAGTCCCACCATACGTTTGTGCCTGACAGACTCTCAAAGCGGGTGTTGGCAAACATTCCGTGGAGCGAGTGTCCGAACTCGTGCAGGAAGGTTTCAACCTCGCCAAGCGTAAGCAGTGCGGGCTTGTCCTCGGTAGGCTTTGTGAGATTCATCACTACGCTTACGTGAGGTCTTACGTTCTCGCCCTTGCGGTCAATCCACTGTCCCTGATATTCTGTCATCCATGCTCCGCCCTGTTTGCCCTTGCGCGGATGGAAGTCGGCATAGAATACGGCAAGATAAGAGCCGTCTTTGTCGAACACCTCGTAGGCTTTAACGTCGGGATGGTAAACCTGTATGTCCTTATTTTCCTTGAACGTTATTCCGTAAAGTCTGTTGGCAAGACCGAATACACCGTTGATGACCTTTGACAGTTCAAAATACGGACGCAGCATCTCGGAGTCGATGTTGAACTTTTTGAGTTGCAGCTTGTGAGAATAATAGCTGAAGTCCCACGGCATAACCTTGAAGTCTTTGCCTTCAGTCTTCTTAGCCAGTTTCTCTATGTCTTCCACTTCTTTTATCGCGGTGGGCTTGTAGGCGTCTATGAGGTCGTCGAGCAGCTTATACACGTTGCGTGCATTGCCGGCCATGCGGTTTTTAAGTACATACTCGGCGTATGTCTTAAATCCGAGCAACTGTGCTATCTCGCGTCTCAGGTTAACCAGGCGCTTGCATATTTCAAGATTGTTTTCCGTATTGTCGTGTGTGCATACGGTGTTGTGTGCCATATACATCTGCTTGCGCAGCTCGCGGCATGTAGAATATGTCATGAACGGACTGTAGCTTGGAAAGTCGAGTGTGAATACCCAGCCTTCAAGATTGCGTTCCTTTGCAGCAACAGCAGCGGCCTCGCGTGCCGTGTCAGGCAGTCCGTCGAGTTGTTGTTCGTCAGTAATGTGCAGCGTGTATGCCTTGTTCTCTTTAAGCAGATTCTGCGAGAACTGCAGTGACAGCATGCTTGCCTCCTCGGTGAGCTTGCGCAGCTTTTCCTTACCCTCGTCGTCGAGCAGGGCACCGCTGCGTACAAAGCCGTCGTAGCAGTTGTCCAATAGACGCTTCTCTTCAGGTGTGAGCTTGCGGTGGTGCAGATGAACAGCCTTGATGCGCTCAAACAGACGCTTGTTGAGCCTTACGTCGTTGGCATGCTTTGTCAGTATCGGCTGCAGCTTCTGTGCCAGCGCGTCCATCTCGTCGTTGGTCTCGGCACTAAGAAGATTAAAGAAAACCGTTGACACACGCGACAGCAGGTCGTAATATCCGTCCTTGTCGTCGTCCACATTGATAATCGTGTTGTCAAATGTAGGCTTGTCAGGGTTGTTTATAGTCTTTTCAATCTGCTCGTCGTCACGGCGTATGCCCTCCATGAAGGCCTCCTCAAAGTCTTCAAGGCGTATTTTCTCAAAGGGCACGGTATCGTGCGGCGTGTTATATTGTTCAAAAAAAGGATTTTTGCGTTGCTCTTCTATTCTCTCTTCATTCATACTTACGTTTTCCTAATTTTTGTTTACAAAGGTAGCAATTTTCTTTATTATGAATAAAAATAGAGAAGAAAAATTTAGCTAATATTTGTTATATGTCGCATTTATTTACCTGTGGTGCAGGCATATAGTGATTAAACGCTCTTACATCAGCATCTTCTCAAAGGCGTGTACGCATATTTCGCCGCGTTTGAGTGATATCAGTCCTTCAGACTGCATGGCATTAAGTTCTCTCGATACATTGAGCCGGCTCTCGCTTATTTCGTATGCGAGCCGTTCCATTTTGATGGTTATAGTTTTTTCTCCTGCAGGTCTGAGACTTCTTGATTCTATAAATCTGATAATCTTATGTCTGATGTCTTTGGGCTTAGGCTTCCACAGCTGTCTGTTGGAGCGCTGCGACTGCGTGCAGATAATGTTCAGAAGGTTAAGCCTGAATATTTCATATTTGTCGGACAGAAGCATTATCTCCTTCTTTCCGATACATATCAGTTCGCAGTTGCTTTTGGCTGTGAATGTTCGTGTAAAGCGTTGAGTAAGTCCGAATATTCTTTCTGGCTGCAGTATGTTTGGTGCCGTCAGCGTTTCGGTTATCGAATAGCTCTTGTCGTCAGCATGACATGTCGTTGTAACAGAGCCTTTTACAAGAAAATACAGTCTGCTGCAGGCATCGCCCTCGTGCACAAAAGTTTTTCCTTTTGTACACGACAGCTGTCTGAATTTTGTCTCGGAAACAATCTGTTCCAAGTCGTTTCTGCTCATGCCCTGAAAGAGCGGAAGCTCCAGCAGGTGTTCTTGTAGCTCGGTTTGCATGTTCCTGTTTTGTAGTTATTCTGCAATTTTCTTTTTTAGTGACGGCGAATACCACACAGCGTTGTTTCCGTTCTTGTCAGAATAGATAAAATATGCCATAAGCTTAGGATGTTTTTCGAGAATCGCCTTAGCCTTGTCTATTCCCATCACCATAAAAGCCGTGGCGTATGCGTCGGCTGTGGCACAGTTGTCTGCAAGCACGGTGGCCGACAGAATGCTGTGCTGCACCGGATAGCCTGTTGCCGGGTCTATTGTGTGTGCATATTTCTTTCCGTCTTTATAGTAGAAATTGCGGTAGTTGCCGCTTGTTGCCATTGCCTTGTTTGTAACGTTGAGAATGGTCTGTATCTCCTGGTTGGTGTTAAGAGAGTCGTCAACAGGCTTTGTTACGCCGATTTTCCACGGCAGGCGTTTCTCGTTAATTCCTCGCGTAACAATTTCTCCGCCGATTTCAACCATGAAGTTCTCAATGCCTTTGCTTCTCAGAAAACTTGCCACGACGTCGCTTCCGTAGCCTTTTGCTATGGCGCTGCAGTCGAGCATTATGCGCTTGTCGCTCTTTTCGATGTGGTTTCCTGTAAGTTTAACTTTCTTGTAGCCAATGATTTGTTTTAGACTGTCAATAGCGGCCTCAGTGGGTTTTGTGTCGTTCTTGAATCCAAAGCCCCATGCATTGACCAACGGCGCCACGGTTATGTCGAATGCGCCTCCTGTATCTTCCGAAATATCTTGTGCCATATTGAACACATCTGCAAACATCTTGTTGACTTCAACATTCTCGTTGCGGTTTATTTTTGATATTATGGAACTTTTGTTGAACGGAGACAACGATGCGTCGACCTTTTTAAGTTCGGCTTCAATTTCCTTTTGCAGGTCTTTGTCGCTTTGATAGGTTATGTTGTATATCGTGCCGAAGATGAATCCGGTGTTGTGCTGATACGGCATTGTGCGCTGTTGGCGTACAATGATCACTGTTCCTACAATCAGAAAAATCAGAAATGTCAGTTGTAGAGCCAGTTTCTTTTTGTTTCTTTCTTTATCCATTGCCGTTATTGCTTAATTTATATGTCTATCGCAACATTAAATGTTCCGCCTATTGTCGAGCTTCCTGCTTTGCCGAATCCGGGTACATACCACGAGTTGCCTAAATCGCCGTCGTTATATGATATTCTGCTTTTGTAGCGTAAGCTCCATCCCAGATGCAGCGGTCCCCATATCTTGGCGTCTACTCCTATAAGTGCCTCTATCCAGTGATAGTTGCATTGCACTCCTTCCGCAGAATATTGTGCGGTGCCGCCCCATACAGGGTCGGTAATGTCTGGGTGTGACAGGTCGTATTTAAACGAAGTGAACGCATATCTCACTCCGGCATACAGTCTGTAAATGTCGTGTTTGTTCTTCAGCAGGTTAAAGTCAACACCGATTTTGGCGTAAGGTGCAGTTGTCTTGTATGATATCTGTGTTACGTCGTTGTCATGGTCGGTTTTGCCGATACCTAGTTCAAGCACCGGAAAATACTTGTCTTTGAGATTAATTCTCAGCGCTGCCTCATATTGTCCGTAGTCGCCGGTAAGCATCTGTATAGGTCCTACGAGGTCAACCGACACGGCAAATCCTCTGAAGAACGACACGCTGTCTTTCTTTTCAACATTCTTTTCCTGTGCGTTTGCCGTCATTGCACACAGCAGCATGATACTAATCGCGATGCTTGAAATATATGAGGAAATGTTTCTTTGATGTGTCATAGTTAACGTCGTGATTGTTTATTACTATCGAGTCGATGGCGTTGTGTGTGCAGCTTACCGATGTTATCTTATGGAAGAATGACGGCGAGCAGTCAACCGACTCAAAGTGTGGCATGTCTTCTTTTTCTACGATAACAGTATCAAGTTTTGTCGTCTTGTATAAAGTGTCTTTTGTTTCAAAAAAGAATATGTCCTGTTTCTGAGCGTAGCTTATGGGCAGCGAAAATTCAGTCGTCTTTACGTTGCGGTTAATCAGCACAGAATCGTTGCCGTCAACGCGGTTAGTGTATATTGTAAGCGTATCTGCCAGTGTGTCTGCTTTGCCGGCAGCGTTCATCAGCTGATATTGTGTATAGACTAAACTATTTAGCGGACAGTCTATCGACGTGCATGCTGCGGTTGTAAGCAACAATGTTAAAAAGCCTATGGGCAGGGCAAGCATTGACAGACCTTTGGTATGTAATGCGCCCATGCGTACTTTTTTCGCAAGTTGTCTTAATACTTTATCTTTTTTTCTTGTCATGACGAGTGCGCTCTTGTTAAAGCCGAATGGCTTTAGCATTTTGTTTCTTTATTATTGTTTCTCACCGCATCTTATTTTCTCTGAAATCTGATAGTCGTTGCGACCTGAAGAGTTGCGGCTGATAAGGTCGCCAAGGAAACCGGCCAGGAACAATTGTGTACCTATCATCATCATTGTCAGTGAAATGTAAAAGTAAGGAGAGTCGGTTACAAGACGCATCTGCTGTCCATTGGCTACGGCCACCAGCTTGTCGATACCGATAATCGCTGCTGCGATAAATCCTATAAAGAATACTATTGTGCCCAAAAAGCCGAACACATGCATTGGCTTGCGGCCGAAACTGCTGAGGAACCATAGTGTAATAAGGTCAAGATAGCCGTTGAAGAATCGGTTGAGGCCGAATTTTGATTTGCCGTATTTGCGTGACTGATGATGAACCACCTTTTCGCCAATCTTGTCAAATCCGGCATTCTTTGCCAAATAAGGTATATAGCGGTGCATCTCGCCGTAAACCTCGATATTCTTCACCACATCTTTGCGGTATGCCTTCAGACCGCAGTTGAAGTCGTGCAGATTCTTTATTCCGCTAATCTTGCGTGCCGTTGCGTTGAACAGCTTTGTCGGTATGGTTTTCGACAGCGGGTCGTATCGCTTTTGCTTATATCCTGAAACAAGGTCGTATCCGTCTTCGGTTATCATTCTGTATAGTTCGGGTATCTCGTCGGGCGAATCCTGAAGGTCGGCATCCATTGTTATCACCACGTCGCCTTCTGCCTCCTTGAATCCGCAGAACAATGCCGGACTCTTGCCGTAGTTGCGGCGGAACTTAATTCCTCTGACGCACTCATGCTCTTTGCTGAGCTGGCTTATCACCTTCCACGAACCGTCGGTTGAGCCGTCGTTGATGAATATAACTTCATAAGAAAACTTGTGTTCTCTCATCACGCGTTCAATCCATGCGTAGAGTTCAGGAAGCGATTCTTCCTCGTTGTATAATGGTATTACGACTGATATGTCCATTTTATGTGTGTTTTAAAATTTTCTTTTATATTTTGATTTTATCAACGCCGCCATTGGCCAGCTTATAACAATTCCAAAGAACAAGTTTGTAGTCAGAAACTGCAAAGCTATGTCTATTGGCCTTAGCGTGGCTATAGTGTCCATGGTTAATTTCATTTCATCAGCCTTTATTCCGTAGAGAGTCATCATTGATTTAAACTCCGGGCTTGAGGTCATTGCCGTATATTGGTTCAGCAGAAATCCGTGATCGATAAACTGGAAGTAAATATATTGTGCGGCGGCCAGCAGAAGTGCTGCGTAAAAATATGTCAGCAGGCTGTATCCGTATGCTCTCCAGTAAGATATCACACCGTCAAGAATATTGTCGCGGAAATTTCTGAGGCGTATAGCCGATACGATTATTGATGCTATGCCGAATATCAGGGCTGCCATATTAAGCAGCGGCATGTAAAACTGTGCGATGAAACATGCAAAGCTTATTATCCACATTACGCCCATTATGGCACCGTCTATGCGTGCAAAAGCTTTTATCTGTTCATATTCCTCTCGTGTTGTCATTATCGGAATTTTATTGATTTTTTGTTCTTGTTACTGTCGGTGTGCGTCTGTATCGGGTGTGTTCGCTTTTAGCCCGGCTTTGTCAGACTTTATCCGAGAGTGTGTAATCGCGTGCAAAATTACTTATTTTTCACCATATAATTATTAGCGGTGCTAGTTTTTTTGTTTTTTTATATGAATGAATCCTTACTCGTGTTTTGTTTCCCGTTCATTTTACGTTGCCGTATTATACGCCGTTCGTGTACATCCGTTTGACATCCATGCAGTAAGTCCTGATATTACTGATTTCAAAAAATAAGTTAAAAAGCAAAGAAACGTACCCTAAAATTGCTCCGTTGTAAAACTTTATTATTACCTTTGCAGCCGCAAAACGGGTAAGTCTTGTACGGCCAGCTCCCTTCGAATCCTCCAGGACGGGAACGTAGCAAAGGTAGTTGGTTGTAGCGGCGCGATACAAGTAGCTTGCCCACCCGCCTCTTTAGCTCAGTTGGCCAGAGCACGTGATTTGTAATCTCGGGGTCGTTGGTTCGAATCCGACAAGAGGCTCAAAAGAATTTGAACGATTAAAGGCAGATACCTGTTAGGGTGTTTGCCTTTTTTATGTCTGGCCTTATGCAGTGTGGCCTTGGCGGCTGCCACCACTTCCTGCACGAACGGGAACAAATGCTTCTCCGACAAGCCCATATCCACTGAACCGATAAGCCTCATGCTGACATTGATGTCTTCACACTTGGTTATAAGTTACTCAAGAACGCCTATAACCACGTCCCATGCATTGGCATCATACCCGACGCAACTTGATGGCATATACAATGATGACAATAAATGAGGTAATCAGAATTAAAAGGGCAATTAAATAGTTAAAACTGCCACCGCAATAAACTTCATAAGTCACAAAAGCAAGAAACATCATGATCAACAATTTCAACCACGCTACCAGTTTTGCTATCAAACTGTAGCCTTTTTGCCTATCTTTAAATTTCTGTGGCCAGTTGCAATAATGTGGATGCTTCTCGAAAAATGTCATAAAAAAATAAATTAAAACACTTATAAGCGGTAGTATCAAAGTGTAAAAAGGGCTTCCATATTCATCTGCAACTCCGTGTATGTTCCAGTGCGTAGGCACGTATTGCCGCGTCATTATGACCACAACACAAAGTCCAATTTGCACAACAACCAACAAGATTGTCAGCAAAGCTGTATTATTCTTCAAAATTGGCATTTTGCAAATTTATCAAAATAGCATTACGTAAAACATCTTCATTATATTTTGAGTATTCCTCAGGAAAATTCTTTTTAATATATTGCATAAGTGAATTTACTGTTTCATTTGTAAATTCATCTGCTACAATATAAGCCATTTCCTTATTTTGTGATTTGATATTCCATACCTCTATTGTATTAAAGGTCATAAGATTTTCCACAAGTGCTCCATTTTTTCTCCTCTTATTTCCGCTTGTTGTCGCTGCGACTTTCCAGGCTAAAGCCGTTACAGCTCCAACAGCATTAGCTACTCCAAAATGTTCTACAACAACAGCCCAAACTACTGCTACGGCACCTACTATTACTGCTACGGCAAAAGCGACCGCACTGGCTTGTGTTTCAAGATTTGTTATTGCTGAATTACGAGTTAATATTTTTTGAATTTCAATTTGTGACTTTGAGATGGAGTCAATATCGTTTATTGATATCTTTTCCATTAATCCGCGTTCTTTTAACAGAGATAAATATTCGCCTATATTTCCTTGTTCTATTGCAGAACAAATATTTTTATCTGCTAATGCAAGAATTATCTTAGTCAATTTTGAATCAACAACAATATGTTTACTATTAAATCCTTTTTCTTCAATATATTGATTAGGATTATTTATGAATTCCTCTGCGATTTCCGGATGATTGACAATATCTGTTGCCAATCTCTGTAGAAAGAAAATGTATTCAGTATCATTTTCTGATATTTTAATCTGAACAGGTATTGCTATTGAATTATTGCTATCTATTTTTCCTGCAATTTGACGATTTATTTCGTCAGCAGGGAAATCCATATAATACCCATTTGTACATGATTCCAAAAGAATCGTACCCGAAAGAAAACCTGAAAATAATTTGATAAAACGTTCTTTCATAAATATCACTGATTTAATATTGAATATTTTAATATGAGATTACTTATGTAATTTTCGTAATCTTTTTTTAGAAAAGTTATATTTTCATTATCCATAAATAAAGTTCTACAGATATCACATATGTGACTTGCACAAAATGAAAACTTTTCATTTTTTCTTTGTTTTATGTATTTAAGAATTTTGGCAGGTCCTTCTATATATAACCAAATTTTCAAAACATCTTTGAACGAAGTTTCATATATCTCTTTTATTGGTTGTTTATTTATATTTCCTAGTCTCAAATATGGATTTTGTTCACTTGTTAAACCACAACACGCAAGGACCTCACCATATGGATTAATGGGTATAAGTTGAAATAAATTTAAACATCTGTCAAATCGATGTGGCATAAAACAACTCTCATAAGTCAGATTTTCTTTATTTCCTTTGAAAGAAATCCACACGCCTTTTTCTATTTTAATTAAGCTTTTTGATACAAATCCAATAAAAACTTTATCTTTCACCAGTCTTTTAAGAGTGTGCTCTGATGAGTTATCATGTGTTTCAATATTGATAATTGGAACAAGCCCTAATCTTGCAGATGCAACAGACGCATTCCTCACATTTCTTAAAGGAACACTTTTTTGGTGTTCATCACCTGTACTAAAATTAATTTCTTTTAACCCACAATCAACTAATCTTTTTACTATATCCATAGCAATTTTATATGAAGTGGCCCAAAATGCATTTGTTACAATTCTCGTGGATAATCCTATCTTAGTAGCATAAAAAATTATTTTCTCTACATTTTTTCTATAAATCATGCATTCACCTCCTGTTATTACCAAAACCTTTAAACTATCATGATATTGTTTCATGCATAAATCTACGTATTTTTTCATCTCTTCATAGGTCATAGCCTTATTTAAGCTTGGATTACAACCAAAGCAACAATTTGCACATTTAGCTGTACATTTAAAAGTAGATATCAGGGTTATTGTTGTAGGTTTTAATATTTTAAAAAATTGCATAGGTCATATTTTTTTACAAATATGCAATTTTTTTTCCAAATACAATATTAGAAAATGTGAAATAATGTTATTTGCCTCGTAATTTATATGATTCATTCAGTATTTTATCTATTTCACTTGAAATTAATTCAAACTATCAGTATTCATCGAAGTACACAATGAAAACTTTAACATAATCAATGTAAATCCAACTAAACAACCATTAAGTTGTGGTTATCATAAAAGATACCCAACTTCATATTATTTTGTCAAGCAAATATAGACTGCCGCTTCCGCATTTCGTTTGTAAAGCCATGACGCGGATTTTGTATCTTTATGATAGTTGGTCTGTGTCATTGTTTTTGGATAAAATAGAAAATCAGAATCACTAAAATCCGCTTTACAGATAAAGAATGTTTACGTTATGAAGTAAAAGTTGTGCTTTCATGCTGTAAAAGCAATGCTTTTGCATGGTCGTTTCAGGCATATTGCAGCTAAATATAAGGCTGTTTTGCTGCCAAAAACAGTGGTTTTGGCTTGTTTTTACGCTGAAATAACTGCACAAAATCTGTGAGGCGTGCGTAACGTCTTGTGATATAGCTGCTTACGCTTGCACACGATATCGTGCTGTTTTCACGGCCGGATGATTTTTATTTCAGAATATCGCGGCTGTGGAACGTCATCTGAAATCAGAAAGAAAGCATTTTGCGTAATCCGCTTTCAGTATGTTGGCAGCCGTTGCGCCCTTTGCCGTCCGGCTTTATTTCATGTCTGTCAATATATTGCTGCGGGGCCGATGGCCATAATTTACCATGCCGTATGTTTGTGAAGTATGCTTATTTTCAGTATCTTTGCATCTGGAATATGAAAATGAACAGAAACCATATCTTGCAGCTTGTTACCGAAGGCGAGCATGTGCATCAGGACTTTAAGTTTGCCATAACAGACGCATGCAAGATAGCACGCAGTCTTTCTGCCTTTTCAAACACCGAGGGAGGGCGGCTGCTTGTGGGCGTTAAGGATAACGGCAAGATCGCCGGCATACGTTCGGCCGAGGAGATATACATGATAGAAGTTGCCGCAACGCGATACTGCAGGCCGTCGGTTACTCTCGACAGTCAGATATATAAGGTCGACGGCAAGGATGTGCTTGAAGTCAGCGTTGCCGAAAGTCAGCATAAGCCCGTATACGCCGTTGACGAGGACAAGAAACCTAAGGCATACATTCGCATTAAGGACGAAACGATACTTGCCAGTCCGGTGCATCTCGATATTTGGCGGCATGACCATAAGGATGTGATGATAAGATGTAACGAACGGGAGCAGTGCATCTTGCGCCTTTTGGAGAAGTATGGCGAGATTACGCTTAACCGGTGTGTAAGACTGTCGCATATTCCCCGCCGTCAGGTAATCAGCCTTTTGGCCGACTTTATCCGTTTCGACCTGGTGGAGACTGTTTTCAGAGAGCATATATTTTATTTTAAACTTAAACAAAACCAATAAGCGTCATGGAACTATTCACACAGATGATTAACGAGACCAACGACATTCTCTGGACTTACATACTTGTAGTAATGCTGCTGGGCTGTGCCGTATGGTTCAGCATCAAGACTAAGTTTGTGCAGTTTCGCATGATAGGAGAGATGATACGTCTGCTGGGCGACTCTACGGCAAAGATAAACGGACACGAGAAGCACATCTCTTCTTTTCAGGCTTTCACCGTGTCGCTGGCAAGCCGCGTCGGCACGGGCAACCTTGCCGGAGTGGCAACGGCCATAACCGTGGGCGGTCCGGGCGCAGTGTTCTGGATGTGGATTATAGCTTTGCTTGGTTCGAGCAGCGCATTTGTCGAGTCGTCATTGGCGCAGTTGTTCAAGATAAAGGGCAAACACTCGTATATCGGCGGACCGGCTTACTATATGGAGAAAGGACTTAAAAAGCGCTGGATGGGCATTCTCTTTGCGGTGCTTATCACCATAACGTTCGGCTTTGCGTTTAATTCGGTGCAGAGCAACACCATGAGCGCCGCTTTGCAGAGCGCGTTTGCCGTTGACCCTGTGCTTTCGGGCGCCGTAATATCGGTGCTTACGCTGTTTATCATCTTCGGAGGCATCCATCGCATCGCGGCGTTCAGCAGCGTCATAGTGCCCATAATGGCCGTTGGCTACATCCTGCTGGCACTGTTTGTCGTGCTGACCAACATTGGCCGCATACCCGATGTCGTATCTCTCATTGTAGGCAACGCCTTCGGCTGGCATCAGGCTTTGGGCGGTGGAATGGGCGCGGCACTTATGCAGGGCATAAAGCGCGGACTGTTCAGCAATGAGGCGGGCATGGGCTCGGCTCCTAACGCTGCCGCCACAGCCCACGTAACCCATCCCGCCAAGCAGGGCTTCATACAGGCGTTGGGCGTGTTCACCGACACATTGCTCATCTGTTCGTGCACGGCTTTCATCATTCTGTTCAGCAAAGACAGCGTAGACAGCAGTCTCGACGGCATACAGCTCACTCAGGCTGCACTCACCAACGAGGTGGGCGGCATAGGCACTGTCTATGTTGCCATAGCCACTTTGTTCTTCGCCTACAGCAGCATTCTCGGCAACTATTATTACGGCGAGGCCAACATACGTTTCTTCACGTCGCGCCAGTGGCCCGTGTTTGTCTATCGTCTTCTGGTTGTCGGCATGGTCATGTTCGGCTCTTTGGCAAGTCTTAATCTTGTGTGGAGCCTTGCCGACGTAACTATGGCCCTGATGGCTCTCTGCAATCTCGTGGCAATATTGCTTTTGGGCAAATATGCTTTCAGGCTGCTCGACGACTATCTTGATCAGAAGAGAAGGGGCATAAAGAGTCCTGTCTTCCGTAAGGAAAGCATGAAGGACATCGAGCAGGACCTTGAATGCTGGTAAGCTGAAAAGCATTAATATTGCATTTCTGTGGCTGAAAAATGCCGCTTTGCAGGCGTCTGCAGCACAAAATGGCATAAATTATGCGCTTTTGCATGAAATAAATTTATCAAAGATTTGCAGAATTAAAAAACAGACATTACCTTTGCAGCCGCAAACACGGGGATAGCTCAGTTGGTAGAGCATCGGTCTCCAAAACCGAGTGTCGGGAGTTCGAGCCTCTCTTCCCGTGCAACAACATAGAGCCGCAGCCAATAAGGTTGCGGCTTTTGTTTTCTTGATGGTTGTTATTGCGCCATGCCAGGTTTGGATTAAACAGGCAAAATCGTTATATTTGCATCGCCATAAACATTATCTCTGAAGATATGAACATAGAACAGTTTCGCGATTTTGCCTTACAGTGAAGGGTGTTGAAGAATGTTTCCCTTTCGGCAGCGACGTGCTTGTGTATAAAATTATGGGCAAGATGTTCACATATTGCGGTCTGGAACCCAAAGACGGCTGCTTTATCGCCAACATGAAGTGCAGCACGGAGCACTCGGCTGAACTCATGGAGCGATATGACGGCATATTCTTCGGTCGCCACTCTGACAGAAAATATTGGATAACGGTGGCTCTCGATAGCGATGTGCCCGACAGTCTTATCTGCGAACTTATACTTCATTCGGTTGAAGAGGTGGTGAAGAAGATGCCTAAAAAGATGCAGCGCGAATATGAGTCACTGACAGAATAATGGCTTTATTGGACGCTTGTGGCGTGAGTGTGCGGTGGATGGTGCTTATCGTCTGACTCTCGCCGGATAAATTATTTTATGTCGAATTAAATAAAATATCAGATATGCAGATTCTTATTGGATGCGCGAAGGATATGCGCGGAAGTGATGACGGCAATTATGGCATTATGACCGAGCCGCGTTTTGCCGGCGAGGCTATGCACAACGCATTGCAGATGGCGGGATATGATGAGGCCGAACTGGCTGACATGCTTCACTGCAACGCAGACATTGCGCGGCAGAACCGGCTGAGGTATATGCACTTTGCGGGCGAAGGACCGAGGCTTCAGGCTGTTTTGGCATATACGGGCGTGGTTTATAAGTATCTCGATGCGCCGGGCTTTACGCCCGAAGTTCAGACTTATGCACAGGAGCATCTGTGGATAACTTCGTTCTTGTATGGCCTTTTGCGCCCAGCCGACATGATAAAGCCTTACAGACTTGAAGGCAACGTGGTGCTGCCGGATAACGGTGTGAGTATGTTCGACTATTGGAAACCGCTGCTCACCGATGTGCTTATCGATTCGGTTAAGGCTTCCGGCGGACTGCTTGTAGACCTTGCGAGCAGCGAAATGAGGCGACTGTTCAACTGGCGCAAGGTGGCGCGCGAGGTTGATGTTGTTCGCCCGGAATTCTATGTCAGCAAGGGCGGACGGCTGAAGACTATTGTCATTTACGCCAAGATGTGCCGCGGAGCCATGACGCGCTATCTGCTTCAAAATTGCATTGAGAATGCCGACAAGCTGAAGTCGTTCGATTTTGAAGGATTCTCTTACAGCGAGGTCGACAGTAAACCCGGTTGTCCGGTGTTTGTCGCAAACCTATAAAGCGGTTGAAGGCATAGGTATAACGCCATAATAAACCACGATGCGGCTTGTTGACCCATTGTGATTATGCTTTTTTGTAGTTGAGTATCCGTGCCGGAATTGTGATATTGTTTATCTCTGTTTTTATCTTTTCGGTAAGCGATAATAAACAAAAATGACTGCTGGGCAATGTTATAATTTGCTCAGCAGTCATTTTTATATTGTGAAGATTATTTTCGGTCTGTTTATTCAAGGTCAACCACCGTTATTCCGGCACCGCCAAACTGCACGTGTTCATCGCGGTAAGAAACAACGTTTGGCACTGTTGACAGATACTGACGGATAAGCTGGCGCAGTATGCCCGAGCCTGTGCCGTGCAGAATGCGCACGCGGCTCATGCCCACAAGTATGGCATCGTCGATAAAATATGTAACGGCGTTTATGGCTTCGTCGCCTCTCATTCCGCGCACGTCTATGTCTTGTTTGAAGTTCAGCTTGCGGTTGTCTATCGTCTCGCGCGTCTGTCGTCCCACTGACGCGTATGTCTTAGGCTCCTCCTTCTTGGGCATTTCGGCACGCTCCAGGCGGTCGGCGCGCATCTTGGTGCGCATGTCGCCGAATATCACTGTGGCCATCTTGCCGTCGGTGCTTTCTATCCGTCCTACAGATGTAAGGCCCTTTATGCGCACTGTCTCGCCGGCTTCCAGCGGTGCGTCTTTCTCTTTCTTCTTCAACGCGGCCTCTTTCAGTGCGGCAGCTGCGTCTTTGTTCTTCTCGGCCTTCTCTTTCTTGCGCTTCTCCTTTCTCTCCTTGCGCTCCTGTATCTGTTTAATCTTTCGGGCTATCATCTCGTCGTTGGCAGTAGTGTCAACCTCGTTGATTTCCTGCTTAAACGCATTCAGTTCTTCCCTTATGCGCTTGGTCTCCGCCTTTTCGGCCTGACTTTCGCGTATCTCCCTTATGGCGTTCTCAATCTTCTTGTTGCTCTCGCGCAGCAGTTCTTCGGCCTGTTCTTTCGCCTTGCGTATCACGTCCTTTCGGCTCTGCTCCAGTTCCTTCACCTCGCTTTCATATTTAGCAATGGTCTGCTCCATTGTCTTTTCGCGCTGGTGAATGTTCTGTCGCTTGTTTTCCCAGTAGCGTTTGTCGCGCACAATGTCCTGCAGATACTTGTCGCTCTGTATGTAGTCGCTTCCAACTATGTCGCTCGCGTCTTTTATCACCTCTTCGGGCAGTCCTATCTTGCGCGCTATCTCTATTGCAAACGAGCTTCCGGGGTTGCCTATCGAGAGTTGGAACAGCGCTTTCATCTGCTGGCGGTCGTATAGCATGGCTCCGTTTACCACTCCTTCGTGGTCTTCGGCAAAGTGCTTCAGGTTCTGATAGTGGGTGGTTATTATTCCGTAGGCCTGTTTGTTGCAGAACTGCTTCAGCACGGCTTCGGCTATGGCACCGCCAATCTGCGGCTCAGTACCCGTACCAAACTCGTCGATGAGCAGCAGTGTGCTGTCGTCTGAATACTTCATCATGTACTTCATGTTCATGAGGTGGCTCGAGTATGTACTCAGGTCGTTCTCTATGCTCTGCTCGTCGCCTATGTCGATGAGAATGTTCTTGAACACTCCTGTGCGCGAGCGGTCGCCTACGGGGATAGACAGTCCGCACTGAAGCATGTATTGCAGCAGTCCGGCCGTCTTCAGACAAACCGACTTTCCTCCGGCGTTAGGGCCCGATATTATCAGTATGCGCTTGTCTTTGGTCAGCATTATGTCGAGCGGCACAACCTTCTTGTCCTGCTTTTCTAACGACAGCTGCAACAGCGGATGGCGTGCCTGAATCCAGTCTATGTGGGGCTTCTTCCCGACTTCCGGCTCAATGCCTTTTATCAGCCGTGCCAGTTCGGCCTTGGCGCGTATCATGTCTATCGTAGCCAGAAACCTGTACGACTCCAGTATGGGTTTTACGTGCGGACGTACAAGTTTTGAGAAATCGGTCAGTATGCGTATTATCTCGCGGCGCTCCTCGGCTTCAAGCTCTCTCACCTTGTTGTTGGCCTCAACCACCTCGGTAGGCTCAATAAACACGGTCTTGCCCGATGCCGACTCGTCGTGTACTATACCTTTAATCTTGCGCTTCAGTCCCTGCGTTACAGGTATCACCAGTCGGCCGTCGCGTATGGCAGGCGTAACGTCCTTGTCAACCAGACCTTCGCTCTGTGCCGAGCGCAGTATGCTGTATAGCGTGCGCGATATGCTGCCTTCGGTGCGCGACAGCTCACGCCTTATGTTCTGCAGCTCGACCGATGCGCTGTCTTTCACCTTTCCAAACTTGTCGAGTATCTGGTCGATGCGCTGTATCAGTTGCGGAAATGTTATAATGTCTGCCGTCAGGCGGTGCAGCGCGGGGTAGGGGTATGTCCTTTCTTCCTCGTCGTCGTTGCCGTCCGTGCGGTTAAGATAGTTGACGATGTTGCATATCGTCTCGAGCGAACGCCTGAGGTCAAACAGCTCGCCCTCGTCGAGATGAGTGCCTTCAAGTCGCAGGCGTGCCACCGACTCGCGCACGTCGAAGAAATATTGCATCGGAAAGTCGTCGGCTTCTTCTTGCAGCCGTCTGAAATCTTTCACCTGTTGCAGCCATTCGTTTATCACTTCTGCGTCGCTCGAGAATGTCATGTTGTCTATTCTCTCCTTGCCGAGTGTACTGAGGCAGCGCTCGCGCAGAAGCGTGCGGATTTCATCGAATCCTATCTTACTTTCAAACGTCTTTGGATAAATCATGCTGCAAAGGTAGTGCAACCCTGCTGAAATGCCAAATAAAATCATCACATCTTTATATCGTGCGCATGTATGACGCATTGATTTTCGCCGTGTCGCAGCGTCAGAGTTGCCAAACTTCTGGCTTTAAGCATGTCTGTTTTACGTTTTTTAAGATGCTCTTTTGCTGTGTGATATGTGCCCTTTTGCATCCTAAAAGGTATCCTTTTACGTTCTAAAAGATATCCTTTTGCCTTCTAAAAGGTGCCCTTTTGCAATATGATATGTGTCTTTTTGTTTTCTAAGATATATCCTTTTGTCTGTTGAGAGATATTCTTTCTGTAATAAGTTGGTGTTTTCTTATATTTCTAATTTATTGTTCCTTTTACTCCAAAGACATATCCTTTTATTGCGCTTTTTCATGTTTACTTCATTCAAAGCATATAATTTTATTGTCGATGGCGCATTTTCCTGATTTCGTTTGATATATTTTTTGTTTGTTTCTATAAAAAGTTGACTTATGGTAATCTTATTACTGATACTGGTTGAATTTAATACTAAAAAAGTTTTGTTGAAAACTCGTCACTCGTCACAATGCGACTTAACATGTTGAATGTCAGTAGAATAAGATGTGACGAGTTGATTTCTAAACTCATCACATCCAGCCATTTCCGCCATTTTTGCCCGAAAATCTTCACGTTTCGGCAGGTTGTGATGATTAGTGTGACGAGTTTTAAATTCAACTCGTCACACTATAACCTTTTGATTGTCAGTGTGTTAAGCCTTAATGTGACGAGTGACGAGTTTTTAACAAAAACTTTTATTGTTATTTGTTTTGTATATACATTACTGATTTCGGTTGACTTTAAATTCTAAATTTTGTTGATTTCAAACAGTTTTTTTCCTTATTAATTTCTGATTTTCTTACCAAAAAACATTTGTTTTTTATCATTATGTTGACTCCGGCCGTATATCATTTTCTACTTTTACTCAAATTAAATCATAAATATTCTGCCACAAATCTTCCTTAAATCGCCGTCAAAACAGCTCAAAAACAAGAAAAACACACTTTTTTTGAAAAAAGTCGCCAAAAAATTTGGAGATTACATTAAAATCCCTTACCTTTGCACTCGCTTTAGAACACAAAGCTTGTCAATCCAAAGACAATGGAGAGATGGTAGAGTGGTCGATTACAACGGTCTTGAAAACCGTCGTGCTGAGAGGCACCGGGGGTTCGAATCCCTCTCTCTCCGCCACTTGCAAAGATGCGAATCACATTTGTGGTTCGCATTTTTTTTGATTATACAGTTTCATAGGGATACAATTTAAGTGAATCTTGATTCTTGGATATTATGTAAAAGAAGAAAATACAAAATAAAATACAAAATAAATTTCTATTAGGAAATCTATTAAGGATATTTTAGTACTTTTGTAGATAAAAAGAGGGAAATATAAATCCTGCCAGCTAAATGTTCTTATAACAATAAAGAACATGATGTGTTGTACAGATATGTATAATAAGTGATTAATTGTGTTCCGCTTTTGAAATGCTGCTAAAAATATCTAAAACTTTTAATGTTAAATAGCAGAATTAATAATAAAAAGATTATAAAGTAAAATGAAATATACAGAGATAGAAGATTTAGATACCTTTACATTAAGGGAGGCTGTATCAACCTATGGGCAAGAAATCCTTCCTTTATGGAAAAAAGCGGTTTATACAAAGCCATATAAATTAGAAAATCGTAGATATATTGGATGTAAAGCAAAACTGGTAGATTGGATATTTGACCTGATTGGAAAGGAAACCCAGAATGTTCAAACATTCTGTGATATATTTGCTGGTACAGGATCTGTTTCAAACAGGGCTGTTAATTTATATAATAATGTCATTATTAATGATTTTCTTTATTCTAATAATGTGTTATATAAAGCTTTCTTTTCTACAGGTGATTGGAATAAAGAAAAGATTCTTAATCTATTAGATGCCTTTAATGATGTAGATGTAAATTCTATTAAAGATAATTATTTTTCGGATAATTATGGAAATAAATATTTTGATATGGCATCAGCGAAACTCATAGGATATATTCGTGATTTTATAGAAGATATTAAATCAACTTTAACGGAGAAAGAATATTGTATTCTTATAGCGTCTTTAATTTATAGTATGGATAGAATTGCTAATACTCTTGGACATTTTGATGCTTATATTAAAAAAGAGATAAAACCTAGCAAATTTATTATGCGTTTGGTTGATGCAAAATCGTTTGAAGGAGTGACAATTTATCAAGAAGATGCAAATAAATTGGCAAAGAAGATTCATACAGATATTGTTTATATGGATCCTCCATACAATTCAAGACAATATAGTCGATTTTATCATGTATATGAAGTGCTTGTGAAATGGGATAAACCCAAATTAAAGGGAGTAGCCCGTAAACCTGCTGAAGAAAATATGAGTGATTATTGTAGAGTTAAAGCTTTAAGTGCATTTACAGACCTTGTCGAAAATATAGATGCAAGATATATTGTGGTGTCGTACAATAATACGTATAAATCAAAATCTTCATCATCAGAAAACAAAATTAAACTCGAACAAATTGAGAACGTTTTGAATAGGTGTGGTACAACTAAAGTTTTTACACATAAGTACCAAGCTTTCAATGCCGGTAAGACAGAATTTGACGATCATAAAGAATATTTATTTATAACAACAGTTGATAATGAAAAACGGAGTAGCTCGTTCTCCTCTATTTTATGTAGGTGATAAATATAAACTTATCCGTGATATTAAAGCACATTTTCCACATAATATTAATAGATTTATAGAACCTTTTGTTGGTGGTGGGAGTGTGATGATGAATGTCGATGCAAATAGTTTTATACTTAATGATATTAACAGCTATGTTATTGCCATTCACAGAATGTTATGTAGTTATATTAATAATAAAAATGACTTTTATGATCGATTCTTTAAGTTGGCAAAAGAGTATGGATTGTCTTTGTCTTTTTGCGGACATACAGTTCCGGATGAGTTGAAAAAGACTTTTCCAAAAACTTATTATGCAAAATATAATAAGAGTTCTTATAATCTATTGAAAGAAAAATTCAATAAGGAAGGAAAGAATGATATTGTGAAACTTTATATGTTACTTATATATGGTTTCAACAGAATGTTACGTTTCAATAAAAAAGGAGATTTTAACTTGCCTGTTGGTGATGTGGATTTTAATAAAAATACATATGATGCTTTAGAAGATTATTTTACAATATTACAACATAAGCAGATTGAGTGGCATAATGAGGATTTTCGAGTTTTTCTCAGAAATATTCAGTTTCAAGAAAACGATTTTGTTTATCTTGATCCTCCTTATCTTATTACATTTAGTGAATATAATAAACTATGGAATGAACAAGACGAAATGGAATTATTACAATTACTTGACTGTCTTAATGAACAAAACATTAGATTTGCAATATCAAATGTAACCCACTATAAAGATCGGCAGAATAATATTTTTATAGATTGGGCTAGAAAATATCAAACTCATACTATAAAAAGTAACTATATAAGTTACCACGATAATTCTATTAAACAATTTAATGAGGTAATAATAAAAAACTATTAATATGCCAAGAAAACCTGAATATAAACCGTTACTTTATACAACTACAATTCGTAATCCTGAACGTTATAAAGACTTTATGCATATACTAAAGAGTTTTGATGGGGAAATCCTTAATGAACGTACGGTTGAATTATTTGAAAGGGATTTGTTTAAGGTTGGGTTATATAGACCAATTATTTTACCTAATTCTGTCAAGCGAAAATGGGCATCGACAACTAGAGGAGAATTTGCAGATGAGCCATTGACAGATGCAGAAACTGAAACAATATACAAGCTAAATGACCCTAATATAAATTCTGTTCTCAAAGGACATAAAGAAGCAGGTTATCCAAAAGGTTGGCCAAGTCGATTTGATACTCAATTTAAGTTGATGAAAGTATTAGGATTCGTTTATTATGAATGGGGTAAACCTATCGAATTATCCCAAACAGGGCATTATCTCGCAAATACAGTTTCAATAAGCATAAATAATGGTGTAATATCAAGAGAAATTATAAATCCTCAAAATGAACAAATTGCTTTTATGCAAGCGTTTGTTAAGCAGCAAAGATGTAATCCGTTTATCAGAGAACTAAATGACAATATACCATTAATATTACTATTGGAGGTCATCAAGAAATTAAATGCAGACGATGAATATAATGGAGCTGGAATATCATACAAAGAAATACCGTTGGTGATATTTTGGAAAGATAATGATGCAGAGGCTCTATATCAACGAATAAAACTTTTGCGAAATGAACATAGATACAATCCTTCTAATGAAGTGATTGAAGATATATGTGTAAATGAAATTCTTGGTGGTTTTAAAAAATTCAAACTAAAATCTATTGTATCAGAGTATCCTGATGACTTTGTTCGTAAGATGAGAATGACAGGACTAATATCGTTTAGAGGAGGCGGTAGATTTATTGATATCAATCACAATGAAGATGAGAAGATTGATTATATACTTAGACATTATACGAATTATACAAAGTATACCACTGAAAGAGAATACTTTGATTATATGTCAACGATAGACGATGCTTTGTTTGCATTAAGAACTGTTGAGGTATCCAAAACAGATGCAGCTGAGAAATTAACTCAGCTAATTTGTGAATATCCTTGGGATTCTATAAAAACAGAGCTTTCTCATTTGGCAAATAAGACATCTTCAAGTCATAGTGTATTGAAATTTATATCAGCACCTGCAAGGTTAGAATTCTTGACAGCTCTTGCTATTAAGTCAAAATTACCTGCAGTTGAAGTGATTCCAAACTATCCTTGTGATGATGAAGGCTTGCCAACTTCTACCGCTGGAGGTAATAATGGTGATATTGAATGTTTTGAAGCTTCAAACGGCATATTGGTTGAGGTTACAATGGCTGAAGGTCGTCAGCAAACAATAATGGAAGTGTGGCCTATTTCACGACATTTGGAGGAGTTTAAAGGAAAATATGAGTTTGGTGATTCGCAATGTGTATTTGTTGCACCAAGTATTTTTGCAGATACTAAAGACCAAATTGATTGGGCTAAGGATAGAAAACAAGTTGTTATTAGACCTTATAAGATAGTTGATTTTATAAACTTTTTGGATACTGCAACAACTTTATATAGTGTAAACATTTAAAATAAAAATATAACGACACCCATTGGCGGAATTAAATTAGTTCATATTTCACTACTGTCCAAAGAAATTTTCCCATAGAGTCAACTGACCATCATCGGAGTTTT
>ENA-ORRQ01000136-ORRQ01000136.1-human-gut-metagenome-genome-assembly--contig:-NODE-136-length-72230-cov-6.939910_pt1 | contig 72230 bp, 67 predicted proteins | sample MGYA00242177_ERZ509138 | MGnify/ENA primary metagenome ERZ509138 (study PRJEB26280, sample SAMEA2338628) | human gut metagenome | biome: human gut; feature: human-associated habitat; material: faeces... | reverse complement strand
ATAAGAAAAACTTGCCGATAAATACTGAAGTCGAAACTGAACTGAAAGAGTGCGCTGATTCCAGCAGAGAGTGGGACACCAAAATGGAACATCTACTGCACATCTTAACATAATACATCGGATATAAAAGGACAAGCATCCATTTTAGATGCTTGTCCTTTTATATGCCGCCATCATTCGGGCGGTCTGAAGGCATTCGGGCTATGGCAGCGTCAAGAAACTGCAAGTCAACATGAGGAACATCCTCAAGAAAATGGGCGTAACGCCTGGCGAGAAGCGCTACATCATCAACGAGCTTGGCGTCGGATACCGTATGCTGGCGGAGGATGAGGCATAGCGCTGCCAAAGTTCTGCGCCGCTTGACAGTCGTGGTACAATACAAATGAGTTTTTTCCGTTTCTATGCCAAACGGAGAAGGCTCATTTTTTTCATATCATGCGGGAGCGGCGATTTCTACCGGTCTGAAAGTGCTGGCTTACTTTCGACCATTGTCTCCTTACAGGTCAGGAGCCAGGCTGCGTAATACGCGCAGTCTGGCTCCTGGCAATTTATGTATGCCGAAGTATGCTCCATATGATTACCTGTTGATTTCACGGCTTCTGTATTGCAGCCAATGAGTCCATGAGCGAATGGAAACCATCTTCTCCCAGCATGGCCGCGGCATCGAAGGGGATGTCTTCAGAGGCCGTAATAGCCGGATCGCAGCCGGGCATATCCTCGCCCACTGCGGGTACGGGTTCCGGGTGCATATTGGACAGTATCTCACGAACCAGTTGCTCCACTGTTTGCCGGTCTATCCTTGGCGCAGCCGCGGCCTCCGGTGTTTCCGGGCAATTCATATAGTGGGTCACGGCGTTGACCAGGAACTGTGCCTTGCGCCGACCCTGCTCGTTCAAGATCGCGGCTACCTGCTGGTGGTTTGGGTCACCGGCATTGAATTGGACGGTAAATCTGAAGGAATCCTTCTTTTCGCCCATATGGATCACCTACTCGTCTTCGTAGCCGCATACAAGAGACCGTACCCGGCAGCGTTGGCGCCGATCTCCTCCACAAAGATGGCTGTACCGACCTTACCGGACTTTTCGATCTGTTTCCGAAGCAGCAGAGAGCCGCCGCCTACAAAAATAACCTTGCCGGTACGCAGCTCGATCTTCCGCTCCCGCAGAGTACGGAAAAGGTCCGCCACGAAGGACTCCGCGCCGCGCTCTACAAGTGTTTGGATCTCACTGCCGTACTCTGTACTGCAACCTGTGAGAATGGAGTCAATGTCCGTTTCCTCCAGCAGCAGATCATGGTCGGCACGAATCTTGGACAGCAATCGGTTATAGAGTGTAATGACGCCGTTTTCCAGCGAATCGCAGGAAGCCCAGTCTGCTGCGCCATAGCGCAGGGAGAGGTAATCGGCAGTAAAACCGCCTATGTCGATCACAGTGGCCTTGGCAACCGTGCCGAGCTGGAGCCGCTTGAACACCGGAGCCGTAGCTGCCAGCGCCTGTGGGAAGCAGACCGTCTCCGTGATGCAGATGGAGTATTTCCTCCCATTGAATTCAAACCCGATCACACCGCGGTTCAGGAAATACTGGGCAAAGCGTTTATACTGCGTTCCATAATGCGCAGGGGGCAGCCCAACGGCAAGCTGAATGTTCATCAGCCGATCCGGGGCATACTGGCCTGCCGCGTTGATCTCGTAAGCGATGGCGAACAACGTCAGGATAAAAAATCGGTCGTCCTCTGTTTTATCCCGGGTATAGGGGATTCGCTGGTCGGAGAGCGTGTAGTATTTTCCCCGGTAAAATAGGATGTTGTCACCGAAAGGGGGACGGGTATCGCTCTCTACCAGTCCGGATGTAAATACCCGACTGGCCGTTTTAATTTGTTTATTTCCGTGGTCTACACAGACTAACATAAGATCAGCTCCTTCTCTTTTTGTGCTTATACTGTGTTTATACGACTTTAATGCGCATTACTGCAACAGATAGAAAAAAACAGACGTGGAAATCTCCACGTCTGTTTGATACACATTTGTCAGAACTTCTTTAATCCCCTCAAAGAATTTTGGAGCGCATTGAAGATATTGAACCGGCTGGTCGATCAGCTATCTTCCTCCATCATCAATCAAAAGAAGATCGTCCCGTGTTGCGGCATGATTGCGTAGCTCATCCGAGAAGCCAGAGATGCTGAACAGGACGTACCACACTTTTCGCCGATCCCGCTCCCATGCGACATCGCAGGCCTTAGTTTCCAACGCATGAAGGACACTAAGACCAACGGGTTCTTTCCAGTACTTGCACTCTCCCAAAATCAGGTTCTTTCCCTCCGGATCAAGAGCTGCAATGTCGATCTCATTCTTGGCATCCCAATACCCACCCAGCTTGGAGAACTGGAACGGCCATGTGTTATTAACATTCAATTCCCACATCCGCTCCTCACAGATGTCCTCATATACGAAGCCAATGTGGCTGGTAGTGAGGCCCTTGCGGATCTTATCCATCACAATACCGCTATGCCCGCTTTCGATAAAGCTCATATTGGGATAGATAAATGCGAACCAAAACCGCAGATAGTTATCCTTGATCTTGTAAAGGCCGCGCTTGCTCTTCTCGGGATTTTCCTCTGTGACAGGCACCCTTCGTTCCAGAATATCCAGATCCATCAAGGTCTTCAGGTACTTGGTCAGGTTCGTTGACTTGACCTCCAACACAGATGCAATCGAGGAAAGCTTGTGATTTCCGGCTGCGATCGCCTTGATAATGGAAAAGTAACTACCAACCTCACTGACCTCCTGCTGCAGCAGGAAATGCGGTTCATCATAGAGATAGCCAGAACGGTTCAGTACGCATTTTTGGATAGCACGATAGATATCGCCGCTCTCCGAAAATAGCTCAATATATTTGGGGACACCACCTGTAACAGAGTATAGCTCAATGAGTTCTCTGCGGGTTTTGCCAGGGAAAAACTCATGGTAATAGGCGAACGGGATCTGCTTGAGCCGGATCTGCGCGGTTCGCCTTCCGTATAAAGGGCTGCCGTAGGCCAGTGTCTGAGACTCCATCATGGAGATCAGGGAGCCGCAAAGGATGACCATAACAGACTGCTTCTTTAATATTTCTTCCCATATCCGTTGGAATATGGAAGGAAATGCAGGCTCTGCCTTGCCCAGATACTGAAATTCATCCAGTACGATAACGGGCTTGCTGTCATGCTTGGCATCCATGATTGACTTGAATATCACGTCCCAGCTCTTGACATCCGCATTACGCAGAAGATCACTATCAATGAATTCTGCCGCTTTCTCTTTGAATGCCGCTCGGTTTTGTGCTTCGGACTCTTCACTTGCAAGGAAAAACAGGGCGTTTTTATCCCGAATAAACTCGGATATCAGCGTAGTCTTTCCCACTCGCCGGCGTCCATACAGTACGACAAGTGCGCTGCCATTCCGCTCATACTCACTTTGCAGCGTCTCCATCTCCTGCTGTCGATCAACAAATTGCTTCATAAGCTCACCGCCTCCATAAAGTATTATACCGCAAATTATAATAATTTCAATTATAACTTTTCGGATTTTCTATAAAATCTGGCGGCAGCATGAGGGACAGCTTTTCAAGCGATATGACGAAATGATTCTCGAAGTATTCATCACGATACCATGCCTCATAGCGGTCAATGCCATATTCTTCTTCCAGTACATCCCTATCTGCCCAATCCTTTACGCAGCCATCCTGTTGTTCCTCCCGGACACTTTGCAGTAGGGCAAAACGTCCGGCATCGTAGTCGGCGTATAGCTCAGTGAAGCTGCTGGAATCCAGATTCGTCGTGCAGTGTGTGGTAAGCAGGTAAAGCTCGCAGGCCTTACACTCCTTTGGGTCAGCCGAGATCACCCGAACCATCTCTGGTGCCATGATAACCATATCCAGTGTGATCTCATCGAGCTTCTTAGGCGATTGATATAGTTCTGTGAAGCGTTGCTCCAGCTCTTGGATTTCTTCTTGAAACAGAGGTGGTTCAAAACAGCAATAGATGTCAGGCGTATCGTTCTCTGTCTCTCGGTCAGATCCATCACGGATCTCCGTGATGGTGCCATAAAGTCCACGATATTCACTTGCCTCTGTTGCCATGACAGCGGCACCGACAGTGTAGGTCATGCCGTTGTATGTATAGCGCATACCCTCTTGGTTGATGATCATTTTATGTCCTCCTGATTATATTCCTCCCAGCCTTCCATGCAGTTGGTGCGTGCGCGATCAGCATCGAAGCACTGACAGCGCGTATAGCCTTCTTCCGTTTTGAAGAAAAAGCACGGGGCAAGCCCATCGTCTATCTCTACTACGGACTTGGCTTTGACCTCTATGCCTAACAGCTCCGTATCCTTCTGTGTGAGCAGCTTTAGCCAAAACTCCCGCGGGGAGAGCGAGGAAGTTCCCTCATATGCCATTGCATAGCGGCTTGCCGTGGGCAGCGGTGTGAATGCAAAGCCCTGATGCAGCACATTGTCCAACATATACGTTTCCGAGCTGCGGTAATAGTAGATCCGCAGCGTGTTCGGCACTTTCCGCTTCGGGCACCATTCCGGTGCCCGTCTGTTCAGATCACGGCTTTTAAGATGTCTGGCTCTCTTCGGCAGGGTGCAATAGCTTTCGCCAAAGTGCATCATGAGTCCCTTTGACTTCTGGGGAGCGGGGATCGCATGGTAATACCGTTCCAAGCAATTCCGACAGGTATACTCCTGCGGGGCAGATTCTCTTTTCATGTTTATACTCCTTATTGACTTATATTTGAGGCCCCGGAAATCATCCGGGGCCTCTGACTCATGGGCGCAGTGTAAAGCGGTTTTCGCCCGTAAATGCACTCTGCAGGCGTCTTACTTCCGCCTCCAGTGCCGCTATGATCTGTTCTACCTGTTCCGGCGTGTAATCGTAACACACACGGCTTGCACAATTAGAAAGCGAATGGATAGCGTCTACGGCTCGTTGTGTGCGCTGTTCAGCCACACACACGAACCGTTCCGCCTTGGTTTCTCTTTACCTCAATGCTCGATACCTCCTTTACGCAATTTCCTGTTCGCCCCAGCGAATGCTGAAACGGCCGTCTTCATCTATGTCGCGGTATAACAGCAGCGATGTGAGATCGTAGTCCACTCCAAATCGTTCGTAAATATCATCCATATCTGCTTCGTCGCCCTTCATGAAGAGATTGAGCTTCTCTTTTGCCAATATCATCTGCATCAGGTTGGACTCAATGCTCTGTGCATAGGTCAGGAAATAGATGTCCTTCCAGTCAACGGAATTAAAGCGGATGAAGCGCATGTAAAACTGGCTCATGCGGGAGTTGTTATAGTGCAGCTCCGGGATGATGACTTTGTTGACGAACTCGAAGTTGACTGAGCTGGGCAAGCTCTGCTGCGTACACAGCAGGATGCCGTTTCCGCTCTCGCGGAGTGTTTGCCGTAATGCCCTGCGTTTCGCAAAGGTAGTCGTCGCGCCGGTCACAATGAAAAGTGGCCGGTTGGGAAACGCTTCCCGCAGGGCTGCCGCATAGGCGTCCAGCACCACGGTATGGCGGACGCCTATGGCCACGATCTCTTCTGCCCAGCTGCCGGTAAGCTGGATCGTTCTCCGCAGCTTCCCGGGAAGCTCGCCGCTATACTCCGAAACCGTATTGGGCGCGGCACTGATCCGCAGCAAAAGCGTGATCTGCTGGATGATCCGCAGCATGGCATCTTTCCTCGCGTTTTTCGTTGAGGTGAAATATTTCTGGCGCATGGTATGGAACTCCTTGACCGCCTGTACCCATACAGCCTTCTCCTCTGCTGAAAACGGAATGGGCTCCTGATGGATACGTTTGATGTCCTTCCCGGTGACCTCCTCAAAGGTACGGGTGATTACTGTCTTGGCGAGGATATCACGCAGAATATCTGCATTGTAGATGTCCTGTGTGCGCTGTCCGACACCAAATACGGTGATCTTCTCCGGCAGATGTGAATTGGCAAACAGCGTGTACCCACGACGATAGGCCGGGATCGGTTGACCGTACCACGGGTTAGTCTCTCGTGTCGCCGTGCCGTCCTTATCATAGTGATAGATGGTGTGGCAGCAGGATAGCATATTGATGGAATTGTTATAAAGTAATTCCATCTGCGGTGCGAACTCAGAGATGTTGTTCCGGGTACTGGTTCCTGTGGTCAGCAGCTTTGATTGGCATCGTCTGAAGCAGGACAGCACCGCCTTGGCACGGCTGCTGTACGGATTGCATATCTCATCGCTTTCATCCAGTACAAGACAGGTCTTGCGGCTATGGATCTTCAGCCATTTTTTGATCTGCCTGCGATACTTGCACAGCGCATTAAAGGTCATCAGCACAAAGTCGCCGGGCTTGATCCGCTCCAGATCCCTCAGCCGTTCCACGAACACATACGACACGTCATAGTTGGGCAGCACCACATTCCAGTTATTGCGGATAGAGATGGCCGATGAAATGACCCAGGTGTTACGATACCCTTGTCTGTCCATGCGGTATTTCCCATAGGCAATGCCAGCCAGTGTCTTACCGGAACCCTGTTCCCATTGCAGCAGCGTATAACGCTTTTGCAGAGCAAGATTCAGGTCGTGGAGTTGGGTATCGTTCAGCAGGATCTCCTCCTCGTTCTCGGCATCCCATAACCAGAAATCATCCAACCATTTCCCAATTCCCGTGTCCGGGGTCATTTCCTGAAAAGGCTGGCTCTGGATCAGGTATTCATGCCGCTTTTTACGCAGCAGCCGTTCGTAACCATGGAGTGTTTCACCGCGCAGCACTGCTTCACAGACCGGGATAGGTTGGCGCAGCTCTTCGCTCATGCGGCGTCGCACTGCAGCACTATACCCTTTATAGGCGAATGAATAATCCCGCTTGACAAGGTGGATCTCATCACGTTCCGGCTGCCGGTTCTGACGTCTGAGTGTCTGACGAAGATAATGCAGTACCTTCGCCTCGGTCAACCGCCGTTTGCACCATTCCTCATATCGCATCTCTGGCGGCTGTGTCTCCGTATAGAACCGATGCAGATACGCGCAGCATTGGGCATACCGATCCTTCAGGGACGGATGTGTCCTGATTTGGTACAGCATCTTCTCTACCGTATAAGTAAACGATGCAGAGGTTTGACGCTCCTTTGCCAGTTCCCGCAGGATCTTGGCGCGATTTTCCTTCAGCATGGCCTTTGGCATTTGCAGCAGCGACATGTGGATCGCTTGTGCTGCACCAGCATAGATACCGCCGGAAAGATCGTTATCCATTCCTGTGCGATAGCGAGCCGGTGTTTCGGAATCCACGCCCTTCTTCTGCCAGAACTGCAGCTTTATTGGGAAGTGCGAAACACCCATCTGCGCAAAGGTATCATCCGGCAACAGGATCTGACCAAGAAACCGGAATTGTGCCTCCATCTTCCGAATCATTGAGCTGTCCGAAAACGAGTCGGCCAGAAATGAGTTGGGTACGATCAAAGCCAGGATTCCCAGTGGCTTCAAGAATTGGGCAGCCTTCAAGCAATAGTAGATCTGCGATAGATACTCCTTTCCATTCTCAGCCATCCATTGCAGGTTGAAGGGCGGGTTGCCTACCACATAATCAAAGCGTACCTGCGGCATATAATTGCGAATATCCTTATTAACCAGATTGGCCTCCGGATAAAGATATGACGCCACCTTGAATGCCTTGGTGTCCAATTCACAGCCATAGACATTGGCTTCCACCGGCATTACGTTGAAGAAGTTCCCCATCCCACAGGTGAGGTCCGCTACCAGATCGTCCTCCTCCAGACAAAGGCAATCCGCCACGAACTGACACAAGGCGGGCGGTGTAAAGAACTGGCCGTTTTCCAGTTCCTTTTTTGCCTCACTGTATGTATGGTAGCTCCGATAGTTCTTCCGGGAAAGCCCGTGCAGGCCCCCATCCCCTGTATAACCCTGAAAAACATCCTGCTTCGTGATACCATACGCTTCGCAGCAGTTGTTGTCGATCAGGTACAGGAGCTTTTCGTTAACTTCTCTGCGACTGCTCTGGGGGATCGATTCTGTCGAGGGTGTATACTTCATGACGACACCTCAGCATGAATAGTCAAGATACGTTTCGGCAAACTCCTTTGCAATAGACGCCGTCTTAAACTTCAGATCCACGCGCCCGTTTTTGAACATGCGCAGTTGTATGAGCTTCTGGCAGTCTGGGAACTGAAACACTGAGGTGGACACATCGGAATAACCGAGTAGCTCGGAGAATCCCGCAGGCTTGCACCCAAAGGTATTGGTTTCAAAGTGCGCCACGCCGGCAAGGACATCCTTCATGCGGTCTGCAAGGCTCCAGTCTTCACGACCCCAATTTTCATCACAGGTGCAAAAGTATCCGCCAAAGCGAAGCGTATCCCCTTTACTGTCGTAGCTGGGCTTGTCGTTGTAGCTATGCGCCGCTTTATAGCATTTAATGCGTAGCTCCTGATAAGCGCGTTCTACAAAACTGAGTCCATCCAGTTGTATAAACATCTGGTCAACCACATCTTCATAGTGCAGCGAAAGAGCCCGCAGATTGCGATGATACTCCTTGCTCGTATCCATATCGCACCTATACGGGTCCGGCTCTGCAGGGATCAGATGCTCTTTGATGGCATCCGTTGAGATCGTTACGCTATATTTCTCATTGAAATGCTGTGTGAGCTCAGAGATGAACCTACTGTGGAACTTCTCCAGTTCTCGGTTCAGATCCGTTATCCCGAACCGGTAATTGCTCCCAAAGTAGGGCAGCGACCCATCCTGCCCAATGCCGAGCAGGTCTCTTTGCGCCTGAATCGCTTTTTTCCACTGTTGGCGTATTTCACGGAGCGCACGGCAGGATTCATCATACGCCTGTTGCTGGGTTTCGCAGAACATCAGGTCATCCTCCGGCAGGCGGGAATCCGCCTTGATCTCAACTTGCTCTAATTTATCGAGTAATCCCATAATTAAAAGTCCTCCTACAAAAACAAAAGCACCGCTGAACTGTCGTCAAACAATTCAGCGGTGCTTCTCCGCATTTATTCTTATTGTGCTGCTTCGATTAACACATTTGGTATCGGGGGAAGGTGCATAGATTTGCACCGGACTTTACTGTCGCATAAATCGGTATGTTAGCTTCCTTCGATCCCATTATACCCATTATACTGGGAGATGGGGATATAGGAGGACGGCGTTTGCCGCCCTCCTATACCATTCGTCATACTATGCGCACATCGCTTCCGGCAGCTCCATCACAAAAGGGTACGTTTCCAAGGACACATGATACATGGAGTTCATGGTCTCAAAAACGGCCTTTCTGTCAGTGAGAGATTGGATACGGACGACCCGTGAGGTGCAGACCAGACCGCTATGATGGCGTATCCATGCACGGCTGCCCTCGCAGAGCGGTGCGGCCAACCGGCCAGTAAGAATGACCTGCTTCTTATTCATTTTCTTTCTCCTTCCTTCGACCCGTGTGGTCGTGAAAAGCGCGATCATTATCCGAATCGAAAAACAGCTTGCGAATGATCTAATAGGCACACTTGAGAATACTCCGCACCATGTGCACGGTGGTATTCTCCCTCTGTGCGATCTCCCGCGTACCGTAGCCATCTGCCTTGAGTCGCAGTACGTTCATATCACGGCGGGGCATATGCCGGCCCAGATCGTGGAACAGCAGGCCGGTCTCCATCTCCAGAAAGCTCTCATCCGTTGCGGAGAGCATATCGGACAGAGACAGGCCGGCATCGTCCATAACAGCATTGAGGCTGACCGTCGGTGCTGCACGCTTGGTAGATGCCTGATGGCGGAAGTGGTCTGCCAGGCGGCTCTCCATCTTGCGCCATGCAATGGTGGCGAAGCTGAAACGGCTGGACTCACCCTGCGTGGTATAGTCCATGACTGCCTGCAAGTAGCCAAAGACCACCACATCGTAATACTCATCCTCCGGCAGCTTCTTCTCATTGAGAAAAGCATAGACCAGATTGTGATGCTCCTCCGCAAATAACTGCTGCGCCGGGGTCATGGGGGTATTTTCATTCATTACAGTTCCTCCTATATGCCGGGAGCCGCAGCCTGTGTTTTACACAGACTGCGGCTCTTCACATGTTTCAGATCCTTATAAGGTCTGATAGGTTCATTTAGTGGGGAAGCTCCTCACGCTCGCCATCGATCACATCCGTACCGGAAATGCAGAAATGCTGGCCGCTGTCGGCAACAGCATACTCGGTGTTTGCGGTGGCATACTGGTCCTCCTCACCCTCACGGGCGGCAGACAGCTCCGCACGGTTCTTCAGCATCTCCTTCGCCTGCTGGCGGAACGACTCTACAAAGGCGCGGAACTCGCCCACCTGTTCAGGCTGGAGATCTTCCACTTTACGGAAGGTCGCCACGCTGTAGGTGTTGTTGCCGTTGTCCACGCGCTTCAAGCCGATCTGCACCACGCTGCTCCATGCCGGACGGCGCCGGGCCACAAATGCGGCATTCATGAAATCATTGAACGGTCGCAGGCTGGTAGGCGGCAGAGAGAGCTGCAGCGGGATATAGTCACCGTCCTGCAGAAGATACAGAATACGCATATTCTTGCAGGCCTTCCCCTTTCCGTCTGTTGCCGTCCCGTAACGGTTCAGCTCACAGGCAGCACAGGCGCCGCCGGGCGTACCGTAGCCCTGCTTTCCGTCCACGGTGGAGCACAGAGGGACGGTGTTATCATCGTATTCACAGCCCTCGGGCCAATACGCGCCACTGGCATGGTGATACAGGATAACGCCCTGCAGAAACCGGGTATACTCCGGATTCTCCGGGTCGCCGGTAGGCAGCTCGAATTGCAGTGCGCCGCCGGACGGGATCTTGACCTTGGGGAATGAGAGCGTCAAGCCCTCCATATCGTCGGCAAGATCATCGTTGCCGAAATCAAGGCCGGCCATGGTGGGAAGGTTGAATGCACTGGCAGTTGCCATCGTAGTAGTTTCAGGATAACTCATTTTTTGATCCTCCATTTTATCTTTTTTGTTTTTTCACATTACGCTGCGGATACCTGATTCAGCCGCGACCACACACTTCTGGGCATTGCCAGAATGTTGTAGCCGATGATCTCCAGATCCGAGGCGCGGTCATAGCTGCTTACGTCTTGACTGTACCGTGTTACCGCATTGGAAAGACCGTACAGGCTCAGGTCATGGCCTTCGATCAGATGTTGCAGGATGCCCTCACCCTCTGAGTCCGTAAGGCCGAACTGTCTGCTGACCAGCTTCACAACGCCGGGTACATCTGCGGTGTTCATGGGGACGGCCGCAGCCTCCCGCATCATGCCCACCACCTGAGCGAACCGCGCTTCCTCTGCGGCGGCACGGACAGTGTCCTGCACCTTCAGCAGAAAAGCGTGATCGTCTGCAGCCAGCGTCTTTTCGGAATAGAGCTGGAAGTTCTCCTCCGCATCCGTTGCCCGGCCAATATGGTTGCGCTTTGTGGCGGCGTCGTTGACCACCATACCGTTGCTGCATACCAATCGGTAGATCAGAGGCTGGATGTTGACAGAGCCTAAGCCCACCTCGCTATTGCTGATGACCACACCGGCCTGCACTGTGTCACCCGGCGTCACATCCTCCTGTAAACGGGGATTGACCGCCTTGATATACATGCGGGAGTCGGTGATCTGACAGCTCTCGATGCGCACATCGGGGATCTCCGCCAGGATGGGCAGCACCGCTGAGGCGATACTGTAGTTGTCCATACGCAGATAACGATTGCTGAGGTATGCGCGTGCCTTACCGTCCAGCACACGGATCATGCGCTGGGCAGGTGTCCGCTCCAGCCATGTGTTGACATTGTGTGCCAGTAGTCCGGGGTCTTCGCTGCGCATTCGCTCATAGTACTTGGCAGGGATGCTCAGGTGCGTACCAATCTGCCGGTGGGCGATATCGCCGATCTCCAGCGGTTCGATACGGTCTGCACCGTCACTGTCCAGCACGCGAAGTGTCAGCTCGGGGCCATAGCTTTCCAGCCGAAGATTGCCGGTATTGACCACATAATCCTCTTTGGCGCTCTGCTGCCGGGTGATCTCCGCGGCAAGCTGCTCCAGGGTTAAGCCTGTTTTCATGGCAGCACCCTCCTTACCAGTTCAGCGCGATGGCATCATCCGTCATGCTGGCGGCGATGCCCTCACGCTCGAACACCTTCAGGAGCCGGGGCCAGTAATGCTTCTCCGGCAGGCTTTTGAATGAGGTCTGCGCTTTCTCTACGTCACCCTGACGGATGCAGATGTCACCGTTGTCCTTGATGACAAGGCTGCTATAGCCACGGGAGTTGAGGTCGTAGATCAGATCATCCAGAACCTTGCGTCCCTGCTGCTCGAACCAGACCTGCGGATCGATCTCACGGGGCGGAGCAGGCAGCTTCTCGGAGGTGCCGTTCTCTGCCGCACTCTGTACCACAGGTGTGACCTTCAGCAGTGAGCAGGAGAAGTTGGCCTTTTGGTCAAAGGTCACCTCCGCCTGATCATAGTCGGGAATACCAGAGATGGTGATACGGCCTGTACCGCCGTGAAGGATCAGTTTCTCCGGCTCTGGGCTGCGCCACTCCCATGTGGCATCCGGATACACTGCTTTCAAATATGCTGATATCCGGTGGTTAACATGGCGGAGCAGCAGTGGGCCGAAGCCATCCTCCTCTTCCACAGACAGTGCGCGAAGACTCTGGCGCTGTGCGTCATAGGCTGCTCTGCGGGCGGCGCGCCGCTTTTCGTTTTCCTGTTCCTGTATATAAGGGAATACGAATGCGGCCGTGACCCAAATCGCCCAAATGGTAAATGCAGCTGTCAGAAGCCAGATCTGTGTGTCGCTGCGTACAAACGCAACGATGGCCAGAACGGCTGCGATAAGGACAGATACGCCAGACCAGATGGACTTCTTCTTATTCATGCTTTGCACATCCTTTCCTTTTCGTGATGAAAACAAAAAAGAGGAGCTGCCACGCATCCTTTTGATACATGACAGCTCCTCTTATGCCCGGCATCCTATCCGGGCAAGGATTCTCGTTCTCCGTCGATCTCCGGTACCTGTTCAGGCACTTTCGTGTCATAGGGCTGGAGATGACGCCATCGCAGCGCGATGACCTTCAGACGCTTATCCCGCGTCCAACCATCCCGTTTCAGATAGTCCTCCAGCTCCAGCGTGCCTTCCACACTGATCAGCGCGCCGCGGCACAAGCCTCTTTTGGCGAACTGTGAGGCAATAGTCCCAAAGGCAACGACCTGATAATACTGCGTTCTTGCGTAAGCCCCCTTACCGGTACGCTCCGCAAGGTCGAACCGTAGATAGGGCCGATTATTGGCGCTGATTTTCAGTTCAATATCATCCGATACAATACGGCCAACGACGGATATGTTTGCCATTACACTCCTTTCTGCCTTACGGCTTAAATATCTATAATAAAAAGTGCCGGCATACAGCATCAGCAATAAGCCAAAGCTGTCATGTCGGCACTAAATTACAATCTTAACAAACGTGTGCGATCCGAAAGGTATTCGGAAACCCTGAATAGGCGATGCACAAAGAACAACTACAAGTGCATTGTAGCACTATATATTGCGATTGTCAAGAGTCGCAATTCTATATATAGATATTTATTGAAACACACGAGAATCAATGATGTGCTGCAGCGCAGTAATTGCGGTGGAATATGACACGTCTTCAAAAAGGAGTGCGGATGTAATCTGCTCATAGTCACTCCTATATGCATCGGAGTCAACGATCTGCCGAAGGAGATTATTCATATCCACCCCCTCTTGTGCAGACAGGCAGACCTTGTGCGAGCGGCGTTCCAGAATGACCTCACTGGCTAATTGTCGCAGAGTATCATCAATCGTGACGATCATACTCAGCTTATATATGTCATAAATGTGCCGCGAATGCTCTGTGATCGATCCATTGAGGTAGTAGTCTGCAAGTGCAAACAGCTTATCCAGCAGGGTACGCTCCGCTGCCTGCACATTGATTGAAAAAGGTTGCAGATTGTATTCGCGGATAATATCTTCTCTGCCGGTATCTTTCAGGAAATCATAAATGAAACTGGATGCGTCCATGGGATGATTCGGGAATGCGCGCATGGAAACAACGGTTTCAACGATAAGCTGCTGCTTCAAATACGTTGCCCCTTGCAATGCAGGGTAATTGATCACATAGCGATTATAGTCGCGCCGGCTGCGAATTTCTTCAGCATTGCTCAGGGATAATCCCAAGTCATCAACTACCGCCAAAATATTTCGCTTGAGTGCTTTACGCTGCCCTTCACTGGGACGGTCTTCAACATTCAAATCAATGTCCTCAGAAAAGCGCTGGATCAGCTTATAGCATTTTGAGAGTGAAGTTCCGCCCTTGAACACCATGTCTGGCTGATAGGAAGTCATCCTCCTTAAAAACTCCGTGACATAGTAGTCTTTTTCAATGATGCTGGCCGCAATCCCTGTCGCATCTGCCGTTCGTAGTATAGCTTGCTCGAACAATTCTCTATTACTGTGTAACATGATAGATGATCTCACTTTCCACCAGAGTGCGCATAGCCTTATCAGGAAACGCAGGTGCGTATTCTGTGATGTCGCGTCTCGTAATGCCGTTTTTTGTGATAAACTCTATGGTCAGTTTCTTCCTCCCTTCGGAGAAATAAGGTGCCGGCATTTCATTCATAAGCTCCAGGAAGCTCAACACAGCAGCATTTTTTGCCGTGACCTTACTTCTGGCTCTGCGTAGAATAACACGCTGCTTCCCGATAGCTAACTCACGGGAACGTGTCTTTTCGTTGTTGGTACAGACTTCAATGGTATTGGGCATTTGCGTTGACAGCCCCAGTTGGTTTAAGAAAGCTGCACCGGAATAGTAGCCGTAACAGCCAGAACTATCCTTTACATATTTTTTCTCGATTACTTTGCGGGGGTCGAGCAGACTGGTGCCAAATGCTGTCTCAGTGGGAATATAATAAATACCGCGGTCAAAACGCACCAGCCTACCAGTTCTACACAATTCGTTCAGTTCTTTGAAGAGCCACGGGCGTGAATAGCCCCTGCAGTCAATCTCATCAAGTAAGATCGGCTCGTTACAGCCGAAATTCGTTGTGAGTCTATCTAAAAGCGTCATATCACAGCCTCCTTCTAATCATAGTATGCTTTTCTTGATTTGAATTATACTATAATCAACGCACTGTGTCAACATTGCTATAATCCGACGCCGCCTCAAGCCCAAGAAAGCCATCGGTCGGGAGAGATTCGTCTATGAAGCTGCTGCCAGTCTGTACCTGTGCAGGAGATTTATGTGCAGAGGATTTGAAATAGAAACGATATCGGCGGCCAACCTCTATCTTGTTCTGCCTAGGCAGTACAAGTGTCCTTTCACGCTCCTGACTGTCTATGATCCGGACATTGCGGTACTTGCGGAGCGGCGTCTGTGTGATGGCAATGCAGATGCCATCAATGTCCGTGTAGTGCCCGGTGATAATTAGGCGGTAGAGTTCTGCCGTTTTAAAAGCAAGTCCTATGTCGAGGATGCCGCTGAGCAGAGCTGTAACGGTATCGAGGGAAAAGAAAATGGCTGCCAGCCCTACAAGGAAGAAAGCCGCCCCTGCCAACGCGGTGAGGAGCAGCTTTCTTCTCAGAGGCAGCGGTGCTGTCCTGAGCTTGTCCATCATGACAGCCTCTCAAAGATGATCTGACGGCGCAGATAGAGGTTTGCCACAGCCTGCAGCACGGGGCGGCAGCAGACGAAGGGCTTGACCATATCCGCGATATTGTCGCTGGTGGTGGTATCGTCTGCATACAGGGCGTCCATCAGCTGCGAATCAGAGTGGATCGTATGGATGTCATACTCCACACACTTGATCAGTTCTGCCGTGGATAAGAGTGCCTGACGGGACAGACGATAAACCCGTCGTTCGTTTGCGCTGCGCCGGTCCTTGCGAAACAGCTTCCTGGTAACCGCAAAAGGGATATGGCCGAAAACCGTCAGCTTGATAAACGAGATCAGCCGCAGCAGCAGACTGTCTGAGATCGGCACCACGTAAAGCCCTGACAACAGAGCATACAGTGCATCCTCATCGGTTTCGCCGCAGCCCTCCACCACTAGTCCGCGCTGCATCAGTCGGCGCATACAGTCGGAGATACTGCGCTGGGGTCTGATGCCGCTGGCTTTCAGCTTGGCGGAATAAGCATCCTCAAGGGAGCCGGCGTCCATGATCTGCCAGTTCAGCGCAGCCCAAAGGATCATCTCCTGGATGTCCAATGCATATTCCCGGTTGTTGATGATGACCATAGGGCAGGTCATATCGCCCATGCGGCCTTTGCGCTCGAATCGGCCGACGGCCGTATAGTATTTCTGCATGAATTTCACCTCACATTTTTCACGAAGCCTTGGAGCTTTTCTTCAACGGCTCATATTCAAGGCTATTCAAAAACTCCGCATTGTTCCTCAGCCGCTCAGCGGCTCTATGTACGGCCGCGCCCAAATAGTTGGCCTTGATCCCATAATAGGCAGCAATGTCCGTATTGTTCAGGCCGATAAATTTCAGCTGCATCGCCTCTATACCCAGCCGTACAACACCGTTGTATTGCTGCTTCGCGCTTTCCAGAAGCGATAACGCATCTACCTCAGCCAGCTGCTCCTGAAGACTGCGGATGCCGGAGGCCATGGCACGGTGACCGTCAGCCTCCGTGTCAAAGATCTCCGATACAGGAAAGCTGCGCCGCTCCTTGCTGTGCTGCAGCCGGCAATAGGTACGCAGACCGTTCTCAACGACCCTCTGAGCATAGGTGGGAAAGCTGGCGCCGCCGTCCGGGTCATACGTCACTGCGGCCTTGCAAAGCCAAATGCAGCCCTCTTGAAACAAATCGTCATAGCCGAAACCATAGCGCTGCTCATTGACCTGAATGCTGGTACGGATGGCCCAGCGTACCACGTCCATATTCGCCTCTACCATACTGCGCTGGGCATCAGTAAGGGCAATATCCTTATTCTTCATCGTCAGATTCACCTCTCTTTCTCTGTGGCTTTAGGCGTGCTCTCTATGCGACCTCTGCGCTGTGGATACAAAACTTCTCGCAGGCACAGATCAACCGATCACACATGTACGCGCCGAATTGTGCGATATGCGCCTGTTCCTCGTGCAGACCGAACTCTGTCTGCATCCATTGATACGCCTCTTTCTTGGTCATCAAGCCGGAACGCCACAGGCGGTCAAATGCCCGGTGTGCCTGGATACGCTTATGCCGAAGCTCCCCGTCAGCCAGAGAGCCCATGGGCTGCCGTGTGGCGCGATGGGCAGCCACATAGCTGTTGCAGGCGGGATAGCGGTCACAAACATACAGATAGCTTCCTGCACTACGACTGTTGCCATATACAAAGCTGGCAGGATGCAAGGTAGCCTTAGCTCCGCAGTTAGGGCAATGGATATTGACTCTTTTCAGAATGTTCACCTCCTTCTTTCGGCTTGTGTGCGTTCATTGTTGGCAGCTCTCCCACAATTGGGATAAACTGCACCGTTTCGGGTCTTCTACGTTCCAGACAAGCCAGCTGGTGTAGAAGCGTTGGAATCCCTCCAGCGTCATAATGCCGACGCAATCATATTTATCCACAGTCTCACCGGACAGTTCCTCGAATACCGCCACAGGGATGATTGACGGCACGGCATTGTGATTTACAGACAGGAGAAACCCGGAGCATCCGTCACAACGGTGGCAATCAACGAAGAAGCTGTTGCGCCAGTTACAGCAGGTTGCCTGTAAAAATCGGTAAAAACGCTTGTCCATAAAATTCCCTCTACTATCATTATCCGTAAAACGAAATCAAAAGTGCGCCACTTTTTGAAAAAATTTTCAAATTTCTCTGCGGCCACGGGGTCGGAGGCGTCTGGAGACGATAATTGCCACGGCAGCTGCCGCAGCTAAAATGATACAAATTGCTTTTTTCATTGTGCATTTCTCCTATTATCAGTTCGTTCACAGTAGACCACAAACCGCTGCCGCCCGCCGCCGGCGTGGGGGTGGCAGGTCAGCCGCGTCGCAGTTCTTGTCAACTTTCAGGCTTCTTTACCTCACAGGAGCGGTGGTTTGAATCGCCGCCCGCTGAAATGTTACCGGGTTTATCTGGAAACATTTCAGCAGAGCTATTGATTTTTATCTCACGGTGCCGTATACTATCCATTGAAATGTAGCATGATAATACCAGCAAGTTTTCAATGGAGGTTGGGCTATGGAAATAAAACGAGATCGCTATTTGAAAAAAATCATCTCCTTCATGTGGGATGGCCAGGTGAAGGTGATCACTGGCATCCGCAGATGCGGCAAGTCCTTTCTGCTTCGCAATCTGTTCAAGAGTTACCTTCTCGGTGAGGGTGTTACCGAAGATCATATTCTGTCCTTTGAGTTGGACTTGACCCGTGATATTCGCTATCGCAACCCGCTGGAGCTTTCGGCTCATGTCCGTGAGATCGTAGAACACAGTGCAGACCAATATTATCTTTTTGTAGACGAGATTCAGATGTCCGACGAAGTTCCGAATCCCTATAATCCGGACGGAAAGAAGGTTACCTTCTACGACGCGCTCAACGATTTGAAGTCCTTGTCCAACTTGGACATTTATGTGACCGGCAGCAACTCCAAAATGCTGTCCTCCGATATACTGACTGAGTTCCGGGGACGGAGCGATGAGATCCGTGTGCATCCGCTTTCCTTTGCCGAATACTATTCAGCCGTAGGCGGTGATAAGCAGGATGCCTTTGAGGACTATGCCTTCTACGGCGGTATGCCGCTGATCCTGTCCCGTCCCACGGATGCCGCGAAAATGGCTTATCTGAAATCGCTGTTTTCTGAGGTCTATCTGAAGGACATTGTAGAGCGGAAGAAGATTAAGCGTGAGGATGTGCTGTCCGCGATTCTTGATCTGCTGTGTTCGTCTATCGGCTCTCTGACCAACCCAACGAAGGTTGCTGCCGCCATCAACACAGTGCAGAAGCGTAGCGGTGAAAATGTCGTTGCCTTGAACACCGTGAAAGCCTATATGGATCACTTATCGGATTCCTTCCTCTTTACCGAATGCAAGCGCTGGGATGTGAAGGGCAAGAGCTATTTTGACTATCCCAACAAATACTACTGTGAGGACATCGGACTGCGAAATGCCCGTATCGGCTTCCGCCAGCAGGAAATGACGCACATCATGGAGAACATCATTTTCAATGAGTTGATGATCCGTGAATGCGCCGTTGACATCGGCATTGTCTACGGCAACGAGAAAAATACCAAAGGAAAGGTCGTGCCGGTCGCGCGGGAAATCGACTTCATTGCAACCTCCGGTGGCAAGAAGACCTATATCCAGTCTGCCTACGCATTGGGAACAGCGGAAAAGGCGATCACCGAGAATAAGCCTTTCGCGCTGACCGGTGACTCCTTCCCGAAGATCATTGTCCGTCATGACATCCGTAAGCGTTGGTATGATGAGGGCGGCATTCTCAATATTGGCGTCATTGACTTCCTGCTGGATGACACGCTTGTCTGAATCCTCTCAAAATAAAACTGCTCACCGTGATTGGCTCATGGTGGGCAGTTTTTCGCAGTACACCACATACCTCTCCCGCCCACCGCTGGCGTAAGGATGGCAGGTCAACAGCGTCAGCAGGTCGCGGTCTTGCTGTATCTTGATCTTGTCCACCTCGTGGGGCTGGATAATCTGAATGTCCGTTACGGTATAGGTCAGCGTTTCCCATAGATTCGTCAGCTGCACGGTGTCTCCAACCTGTAAGCGGTCTATATGCCGAAAGTAGTCCGCGCCGCGCCATCCACGGTGACCGGCAATGACGCAGTTGGTGTTATCCCCACCGATGGGCGCGGACGTGTTGCCCAGCACCGCCGCGCCTGCGGCAAGGTGTTCATCGGATGCACCCAAGTAGACCGGCATGGTCAGTTCCATGGTGGGAATTTCCAAGACGCCTATTACCTCGTCCTCGATGCCGTAGACAGTCAAGTCGGCGGCGGGCTCCTCACAGGCTTCAAGGTCGGTGAGGTTGCACTGCTTTTCTGCGTAAAGCTGGCGGTTATACTCTTGTAGAGCCGCCAGCAGTTCGGGATATTGCTGCTCCGGCTTTCGTTCTTTGAGGAAGCTCTGCACGGCGGCGTCTGTGTCGGCTTGCAGCCTATGTCCTGTGAACGCCGGCCACAGCATGACGCAGATGCCCGCCACGGCCAACAACAGTACCGCCAGCAAGAGGTATGTCTTACGCATGGCGTTTCCTCCTCATCAGGAAGTATCCGCCGCCTGCAACAGCTACCGTGCCAAGACCGATGCCCAGACCGGTAAGGTAGTGCCGCGTCCACGAGGACGCGGCTGGTTTTTCTGCGGCGGCAGATGCTTCCTGTTCGGGGGTATAAGGAACGCGGTGCCCACGAACTAAAAGTCGGTGGGTGTTGATGGCAAACGGCGTACACGTCACCAGTGTAACCAAGTCCTTGCCATCCTCAATTTGCAGCAGGCTCGTGTCTGCGGGCAAGACTGTGTTGATGCTGTCTACTTTATAGGCCAAAGTGTCACCCAGCACATGGATGTAGAACACATCGCCCCCTGTAAGCTGGTCGATGTCCGAAAATAGCTTGGAACTCGCCAGCCCACTGTGCGCCGACAGTACCGCGTGGGTACTGCTACCGCCTACCGGCAGAGACGTGCCGACCACATGGCCGACCGACTTTTCAAGCGTGTCTGCCTCCGTACCGTGCTGCACCGGCAGATACACTTTGATTTTGGGAATGTCCACATAGCACATGACGCTGCTCACCGTGAGCTGCTGATCATACGCCAAGGGAGGGGCCGAAGCCCCTCCCTCTGTGATGGCCGCGCCGGACAGCATGGCGTTATACTGCTGCGCCGCCTGGCGCTGCTGCTCTAACTCGGCGGTATTCGTATCTTCAATGGCTGCGGTGTAGGCGGTTTCTATATCCGAGTGGTATTTTTCGCTCAGGAGTTCTCCCACCAGTGGGTAAAGTAGAAGCCCCAGCGCCACTGCGCCGCAAGCCGCCGCCAACAGCCAGCGCTTCACTGCTCGTTCTTATGCTTGCGGCTGCGGATCACGATAAATGCCGCCGCGCCCAGCAGCGCCACGCCGCCGATGGTGAACATCCACGTGCCGTAGCCGCCTGTCTTGGGCAGGTCGAAGCCGGGGTTATTGACCACGGTCAGAGGCACAATAGCGTTGCCCTCGCTCATGGTGACATCCTTGCCGTTGACGGTGGCGGAGACGGTCAGCAGTTTGGCACCGCACTTCTCGCACTGGCCACTCTCAGCGGTCTTGATAACGATCTTGACCGCGTCCTTCAGCAGCACATAGCCCTTGTCGGTAGCAATTTCGGTCAGGCTGTAAGCATCGTCCTCCAGCCCTTTGACCACGATGTGGCCGCTGCTGTTGGGGATAAAGGTCGTGGCATCAGACTTTTTGCTGGTGATACCCTTGGCGTAGTAGATGCCATCCTTCAGGTCTGCGATGATATAGCAGTCGTCTGTATCGTTATGCAGCCGGAACTTCACGTTCCGCAGGTTGCCGCCGTTGTCAGAAAACCGCTTGAGAACGTCGATACCGTAGGTATACACGTGGCAGCAATCCTTGAGGGTATCAAAGTAGGTGTTGTTCGTTCTGCGCCACGTCAGCACGACCTCATTGGGGTTGTCGGTATCTCCCATCTTGGCATCGGCGGTCAGGGTGGCAGCGTAAGTAATACGCATGGTGCAGTCGCTATAACCGCGCTTCACGCTGTCGGTATGCACGGTGGCCGCCTCGTTGATCTCCGCCAGGCCAGCCTCAGTCATCCGGATGGTCATAATGTTCTGTGCATCATCATAGGCAACGGTGAACTTGCCGGAATTTTCATCCCAGGTGGTGATCTTGTCAGTGCAGCCAGCGTCCTTAAAGAACTCAATGACCACATCGTTCTTGTTGTAGCGAATGCCCCTGCTCAGTGTGTCCACATAGGTGTACTCGCTCAGAGCCGATGCCTTGGAGGTGATGGTGGGCAGGGTGCTGATAATCTGGTAGTCCACGGTATCTCCCACGGAGGCGGTAGCGGTATGCTCAAAGCCATCGGTGATATCGGTCAGGCTGCCAGTGTTCTTGCCGGTGGAGTTTTTGTTTTCGCGGACGGTCTTTTCGAGGGTGGGATTGCCGGTCTGGTTCTTGGGATAGACGGTCACATCGTAGTTCCATGCCGCACCGTCAATGGTGGTCATGGGCAAGGACACGAAGAAAGGATTGCAGGTGGAGGTCACGTTTTCGGGGGCGCAAGTCTCCACGACGAGATATAACCCCTGCTCCATGTCGGATGCAGAAGTGTGGCCGGTGGCATCCGTCTCGGTCATAGCCACGCCGCCTTTCTTCACGGCAGTTTCCAGCGCATTCTTCACGGTGGTGGCATTGGCAGCCAGCGCGGTGGCCAGCTTGTTGTTGAGCATATCGCTGGTGAAGTAGTTGATGCCGTTCTCAGTCTTGTAAGCGTCTGCACCGGTGATGCCAATGGCGGACAGCACAGCATAGGAGCGCTCAGAACTGTCGAAGCCATACAGCACACCCACCTGCCGCTGACCATCCAGCAGGTCGTTGCTCGTGGTGACATCGGCAACACGGAGGTAGGTGAACTCCACGCCCTGAATGGCGTACTTGCTCAGCTTGTCGATAACCGCGTCGTCATGCAGGCCTGTGCTGACGTAGGACTCCACATCCCACGCACCGTCTTTGCCGGCCGTGGTGATGTCGTACTTATAGATGCTCAGGGATGCTTTTTTGCTGGTGTCGATGGTAGGCGCAGAATCTGTTGCGGCAAATGCCGTGGTCAGCAGGCCGAAGGCCATAAGTGCTGCCAGCAGCAGCGATACTATGCGATGGTTCTTTTTCATGTTCAGTTGTTCTCCTTCCTGATATTAGATTTTTTGCAAAAATAAACACCCATGCAGAGCATGAGTGCCGCAAGCAGGAAATATGTTGTGAATCCCGTGCCGCCTGTGAATGGCAGCTCAAATCCTGCATTGTTGCAGAGGGTGATGGTGATGTCCGCTGCATCCGCCGCCAGCGTGCCCACCTCCACCGGCTCAGGCAGCAGGGTATATCCGACGGGCGCTTTCGCCTCGGTAATGCGATACTGTACGCCGGTCTTGAGATTTTCCCACTGGGCAAGTCCATCTGCACCGGTGGTGACACTGCCGACTTCCGTCCATGACTGTCCGTCCGCAGAGGTTTCCAGCAGAAATTCCACCCCGGCGAGAGCCTCGCCTGCGGCATCTACCTTGCGAACAGAAATGCTGCCCACCTTGTTGACTTTGAACTGGATATACGCCCACACGGGGTCGGGCAGGGTGGTCAGTGCGGCACACGACTGGAAGTTGCTGCCGTTGCTTGGCTCCAGCAGCACAGCCTCCGTGCCGTCCACATCCAAGGAATAGCCCTTGTCGCTGCTGACATAGCCGTCCAGCTTTTCGGCGGCCTCCTTGGTGGCGGTCACTGTCAATGTGTTGCCTTCCTGGCGGATGGTCACGCCGCCGATGTTGCAGCCAAAGGAATACTGCGACAGCACGCCGTTGGTGTCGGTGACCGTTCCTGTGTACCGGCTGCCGTCCCAGTCCAGCTCGATGGCATTGCTTTCGCTCAACTGGTTTCGGTACCGCACCGCAAAGCTGGGGAGCTTACCGTGCTGCATCATGCGGTCAATGATGGTGTCATAGGCTTTTCCTACGCCCGCGTCCACATAGCGGAACATCCGATGGCAGGTGGTGTCATTCAGTGTATAGGGGTAGGTGGGACTGCGGTAGCCGCAGACAAATTCCCAAATAATGGTTTGGGTCGCCAACTGCGCATAATCGGGATTCATATCAAATGTATAGCTACCGCCGTGGCCGTAGGCCAGTGCCAAGGTCACCGCATAACGCTGATTCCAGCTCAGAGCGCTCCAGGACACGGATGAGTAGCCCAAGGCAGACCCCGAGGAGGCTGCGGCAGGCTCCATGCAGTAGGCGGGCACCGTCTTGCCGGTATCACTCCTTGTAAAGTATTTCAGCTTCGTGCTGATGAATGGACCCCACTGGGGCACATTGGATTTGTCCTCATAGTAGTGATAATTTCTGCCGCCCGAGATGGTGCCGGAGATGGTTTCGGCGTGAGCTGTCACAGCGGACAGCCCCATGAGTGCCGCCAGCAGGCACACCAGCGTCAGCAGCTTGGGAATGGTTTTCTTCATAATGTCCTTTCTCCCAACGCAAAAGGCCGGCAACTTACGCTGTCGGCCTTCTGTTGGGTATTCGATTTTATCCGTACAGCACCACCACGATGTACTCGTCCGATGCTGCGCTATAGCGCACGGTGCAGTTGAACCGTGCATAGGCTCTGACGGCATCCGCACTGTCCATAGCTGCCAAATACTGGAAGGTTGCGTCCACATTGCCCCGCACCGTGCGGTTTAGTGCCTCCTGTCCGCCGTTGGCTGCCAGCCACGCCACGCTGTCTGCCGTGCCGGGGAAGTAGCTGGCATTCTCCGCAGTCAGGTCGGTGTCGATGGTCACGCCGTACTGCGCCTTCGCATACTCGTTACCCGCCCGGATAGCCTCCGCAATAGAGTAGATGTTCCCGCTGGCGGCAGGCTTAGGCGTAGGGGCAGGTTCGGGCTTAGGCGCAGGTTGCTCCCCCTGTTTCTCTGCCGGTTTCTGTGTAGGTGCCGGTGTGGGTGTGGGAGCAGGTTTATCCTCCGGTGCAGGCGCGGGTATTGCCGGCTCTTTCGGTGCAGCGGGCGGTGCCGTTTCAGCGGGTACAGGCTGTTTTTTCGCGGCTTTATCCGTATTCTCCGCACCCGCCCGCTCAGGAGCGACGCTGCTCTCGGATGTATCGCCTCCATCTTCTGTTTGCGGCAGCAGAGATTCGGCCACCGTGCACTCCTCTTCGTTCTGCTCGGCCTGACTTGCTGCATAGGCAGAGACCTTGGTGTTGGACTCAGGCGAATCCGAGACCGGTGCCGGCTGGACTGCGCAGCCTAACAGACACACGGCACTCGAAATAAGTGAAACTAAACGCATTCTTTTTCTCCTCATGGGCGTTCTCTCCTTTACGTAAATATCGCAGCACTGTTTAATGTGCTTTGAAGATATTTACGACTGGAGCCTCGCCTTTTTCAACACTATGTACTGTTGTTTGGGTTTTGCAGTGATTGCATTTGCCGCTCGGGCGCGAAACGCTGCTCTGCCTACCACATATAAAACACCCTCTTCCTGTATGCGAAAGACCGCCGAGTTACCACCCGGCGGTCTTTACAATTTTGACTGTACCAAGTATAGCACATGGTGATTTACGGCGAAATCGCAAAACAGTGCCAATCCATTGCCATACCCTGCCGATACCGTGTCAGATCAGACATGCTGCTTGATAATTCGGGTGATGATCCCCAGCGCAACACCATGTTCCTCATCCAGGTGGGTAACGGCAAAGCTGACATCATCCTTTCGTCCGGGTCTGCGCCGATCATAGCAGGAATGTGCTATGGCATTGGCCCCGTTGCTAAGGCGGATATACACAACGCCCTTATGGATATGGGTGACCTTCCCGGCATATTTGCCCTGAATACGGCATTTCTGGAGATTGTCATTCTTGCTGTTGCCGGATACGCTTTTGATGTCGGCTTTAATTCTGATGTGCTCCGGCTCTGTGCGGTCAATCTCCAGCACACGTACCAGAGTCTTGTCGCCCACAGCATAGCGGTCATGAGCATCGCCGATCCAGTCCCACGAAAGGTCGCGAGCCAGAATTGATGTCTCCACGCCAAACACTTCGACCCGGACGACCTGCTCCGCCACGGCGATCACACGGGCTTCTACCACGCGTCCGTCATAGATACGATACTGTCCGTCACTGTCCTTACCGAAATAGTAGATCTGCTGCTTCTTCAGCATGGCATCCTTTCGGCTGGCAACAACGGTTCGGCTTTTGGCGTCGATGCCCTTGACCATAAGATCCACCTCTGCGCCCAGCATCTTATTGAGGATCTTCTGGTGTCGAAGGATCATCTCATTATAGTCAGCACCGTACATATCTGCCGGGAAATCCAGCACCATCTCCTTCAAGGGGATCACAATGCGGAATCCCTTGTAGTCCACAATGGCAATGGTTTTCCCCGCCTCCGTTCTTTCAATGCCGCTCAGCATACCGGAGAGCATGCGCCGGGTGCGGTAGGCATTGTGGATCTCGTGCCAGATAATGTCCTCCATCTGCGCCTTCGTTTCCGCTTCGCCCCGGGCATCCAAAGTCAAAATATCTCTCTGTTGGACAGCGGCAGGGGCAGGTTCAGCAGAGGCGGCAGCATCCTCAGTAGGCGGCGTAGCCTGCTTCTCCACCTCTACCGTCTTTTTTACAGCGGTTCGTTTGCGGACAGTGCGCTTCGGCTTTTCAGAGGGCTGGGGATCCTCCGGCACAGTCACCACTTCCGCAGGCTCAGCGAGAACACTCTCTGTAGGTACAGTATCCTCCACAACAGGATCGGCTGCGGTTTCCGGCAAACACTCTTCTGTCACCGGCTGTTCTGCCGCTTCCTCGGGGACGACGGGAAGTGCCGGTGCTTCCGGCATCACGGCAAGTTCTTCTGTTTTCTTTCTCGGCATATTACTTTCCTCCTTAGCTCACATTTTGGTTGACATGATGGAATCCTTATCGGTTTTTACAAACTCACTGCGCCTGTTCGGCACCTTCTTTGACTTAATAGGCTGCTCTGTTTGTTTCGGTGCGGGCGAAAACACAGGGCTTTTACGCCATTCCGGGATATGGGCGGAGGCCTTGCAGTCCCGCAGTTTCTTTGCCTCGTAGTGATTGGTATAGTCGTACTTATCTACCTGCAGCACCTTGTTGCCGCGTGCGATGACCAGCGCGCGGTTTACCGGCAGGCGCAGCACCTCATCCATAGTCAGTAGCTTGCGCTTGCCCACGCCGCTGGTTTCGCGGAACTCCGGCGTGTAGTTGCTGATACGCCATGTACCCAACTGCTTGGCCTTGCTGGAGACATGGACGCTGACCTCCCCGGTGCGGTCACTGAGGAATTTGGCAGTCAGCTCATCGGTGCAGCCCAGTGCAAGCTGATAGTCGCAGCAGCCCAATATCTCCTGCCATTGGTTGTAGGGATACCGGTTCTGCAAGCCCGCCAGATTCTGAAACACGCAGCTCATGCTGACGCCCCGCGAGCGGATCACACTGATCTTCCGGCTCAAGTCTGGAATAACGCCGCAGGCTGTCAACTCTTCGCCCAGCACATGAACGGGGACTGGCAGCCTGCGGTCGGCACAGTTTTTATCCGCGTAACGGATCAGCTTGATAAACGCGAAGGACAGAAACAGGGACGTGAGAAAATCAAAGGTACTGTCCTGATCGGATGTGATGCAGAAATAGGCACAGGGCTGCTTGCCCGGCAGCTCCATGTCAATTTCATCATGGCTGGTGATCTGGCAGATGGGCCGATTCTGAAACACCTGCAAGCGGCTGCCCAGCCCAATGATAACGCCGCTGCGCACCGTATCTGAGGATTGGCTGAATAGCGCATAGGGTGCTCTGGCAGGATGGCTGGCAGGCAGCATGGAAAAACGGTTGTCCAGCTCCTTCTCCGCGTTCAGCACCAGCAGCTTATAGACCTCACCGATGTTCCGGCTCTCCGGTGGATAACCCAGCGCCACATACAGTACCAGCGCTTTCAGCAGGTTCATCTCCGCGGCGTTCCAGAAATGGTCGCCCTTTTCGCTGCCGGTATTCCTGATGATAATGTCGCAGAAGATCTGCGCCATCAGCTCATCACCCTCAATCTCCGCCAGGCAGTTCCATGAATCAGAGTTCTCCGGCTGGATCAGGTTGAACACCTTTACCACGTAGCCCTTGCTGCGCAGATATTCGCTGGTCTTTTCGTAAAGCTCCGATTTCGGGTCGGTGATGATCAAGGACTCCTTGTGGCCGTTGTGGGTCTCGGACGCGCTTTGCAAAATGCGATTGATGCAGTAGGCTCGCGTTTTCATGGAGCCGCTGGCGCCGAACACGGCGATATTGCCGTTAAGTCGGGAGTTCTCGGGAATACACACCACCTGATTGTCCAGCTTGCCCAGTATGACGCCGCTGTGTTTGCGGATATCGGACACCAGATCAAGGACGCCCTTCATCTCCGCTTTCTCCATGAAACCAGCCGTTCCGTAGGTGCCTTTGTTGGAGTAGGTCAGGTTGCGCTCCGCGTCATACTCCCCAACATCGGAATAGCCCATGCGCATCACCATGACGATCAGCAGCCCCAGCAGCAACAGGCAAAGCCCTACGCCGATGAGCCCGCTCTTACTGAACAGTGCTTCGCAGCAGGCGGAGAAGGACAGCACCGGCGCGGCCGGGGAGCTTCCGTCGCCTGGCGTTCCGCCCGCGTCCTTCCACTGTTGATAGTTCCGGACGAATTGCGATAGATAGCCGCCGCCAAACAGCAGCCCTGATAGAAATAGCGGGAGTGCGAATAGCAGATTTCGCAGTTTCTTTTTTTCTACGGAAAAAACCTCCTCTCGAACGCAGCAAAGTCAATGGCCTGCACAACAGCCCTGTCGCCGCAGTAGCGGCGCAGCACTTCGGCCTGATGGTCGAAGCAGATCAGGATGCCATAGCGATCCTGAAGCCGCAGTGCCGTATCGAACCGTCTGATCCGCGGCAGGTCACAGTCATAGGCGAACAGCACCGGCGCACCATCCGGCGTCATGGCGTCATTCTCCACTGTTTCACTCAGCTGCCGGGGCTCCAGATCAAGGAGCAGCAGCTCGCGCAGGTCATTGTCTAGTTCTTTATCACAGAGGAGGCGCAGCAGCACCTCTCCATGATGGTCGTTGGTCAAGAAGCAGAACCGCTCATAGCTGCCATCCAGAACGAAATAGTTTTTGCCACCCTGATCAGTCAGCAGCTCATAGGCCAGTTCCATGCTATCACCCAGCAGGAGACCCCGCACCGCATCCGGGTGATACTGGTGCGGCATTCGTTCACGGCACAGCACCGTCTGCATGAGGGCCTTTGTCCGCATCTCAGCTTTATAGCTCCATTTCATCAGCGCGTTGCCCATGTTGTAAACCACGTGGATATGCTGCGGTGTCAGTAAAACGCCCACGGACCGGGCACCACGGATTTTAACAAAGGTTGTCCCCATCTCCTTGATCTCACGGGAGGTGTAGAAGGCAGGTGTGCAGATGCTACCAATCGCTGTTTCACCGGGACGGAATACGCCTAGCTTTTCATCGCGGAAGATATTAGCGTTGGCGTTACGCATGGTGATCAATGTCTGCGAGACACGGTGGAGTCGAAGCCTCTGCTCCGGTTCACTCCTGATGTGGTTGGTGGTGCAGGCTCCGGACAGGTAGAAAGAAAACCTCTCCGGGTTGTGCTCCAGCAGCAGCTTTTTCGCCGCGGCGGTGAGCCGGTATCCACGCAGTCCGTTCTTGTAGTAGGACAGCAAAAGCCGCTGACGCTTCAGCGACTTGACCACGTTCTCTTTGTAGCTGCTGCCACCGGCGAGTCTGCTCAGTTGGCTGGCCGGCAGCTCACCGGAAAGGGCGACCAGCACCAATAGCTGATAGGCTTGTGATAGGCTACCGGGAGCTTTCTGTGGTAGGGTACTCATACTGACCACCTCCTTCTGGTGTGCAGTACCCAGACTGCCATGACCACGGTATTTTTCGCCCGCACCGGTCATGTGAAAATGCCCAGAAACACAGGCTTTGCCGTACCATTGTCATGTGTACTGTTTTTGATACGGTCGAAACACTATAAATCGGATATAGATCTGAGCCGATTCTCGCGGTCCGAAAGCCAGCCCTGAAAACGCTCCTTATCCATCACCGACACGCGGGTACAGTCACTGTCGCCGATATCCGTCGTGTTATAGGCATCGCACAGCAGACCCGTATCATCCTCCATAACGAAGGTGGCAATCGCATCCAAAAGCTGCTTGAGCTCCAGATTGTCATAGTCACGCACCCGGTTGGGGGACAGCTCGCGGCTGTAGATATGAGAAAAGCAGACAACACAGTGCCGGAACTTGGGCAGCGTGTGTGTCTGCGCATACTTACTAAGCGTGTAGTAGATGGGGTCTGTCAGATACTCGCAGCTATGCTTCTTGCTCTTCTTAGGCAGTAGGCAGGGGAGCGTGATTTCCAGTATGCCATCTTTCTCTATAACAGAGATGCCCTGCATGACACCAGCTGATGTCAGATACTCGGCTTTTCGGATGGTGGTCGTCTCATAGATCAGGTGCCGCAGCCGGCAGGCAATGACCTCACCCCGCAGTGCGGCCTCTGCGGACAGCATTTCATAGTTATCTGAATGCCGCTGGATATTCGTGTTGTCCATAGCGTAGAGCGTGTTGGACAGGCGGGTGATCTCATTCAAAATGCTCTCTATCCGCTGCGAGAGGGTGGCTCTGTCCACAAGGTTCCTCCTTCCTGAAGTACTGTACGCAGCCCTGCTCATCCACCATGCAGTAGGCGGCGATATGAGGGATGTGCAGGTGCTGCATTTGGTCTTCTTCCTCAATGATAACGAGCCGTCGCCCGGAATCATCTTCCGCGACCAGTGCGTGCTGCAGCAACGCTTCCTTACCCGGGCCTACATAGACGACCTCATATACCTCTCCATCAGCGAAGAATACCAGCTTTGCCGGCATATTGTCGGGGCTGTGATACTCCACCTTTTCGATAAAGTCCAGCAGCACCCATAGTGCCGCTGTCAGTTCTCTGTCCTCGCGGCAGTCAGGGACATCTCCGTAGCAATCCCGGTCAGTGTTATAAAATATCCGCTGCTGCTTGACCAGATAGCGCAGCAGGTTTTCAATCACGCTCTCCTTGCCCGGATACAGGCGTAGAAGCTGGTCACGGCGTATGCAGTGATAGACGGTTATGTTCCGCAGCAGCCCTGCGGCCTCCTGTCCATAGATCTGCTCTCTGTTTCTCATAGGCGGCACCACCTCCGTAATGCGTATTAACTCCGTATTATATGCGTATTGATTTTGTAATGCGTGTTATCTCCGTATAAACGCCGTATTAGGCTTCCGGTCGATTCATGCGGCGCAGCAGGTCAAGCAGCTCGCGGCGGTCTGTGGTAATAAGGTCGCGTTCCAGTGGGCTGGCCTTGATTTCCACCGTGATATTGTTGTTATTGCTGCTGATCAGGCCATTGCCCCGCTCAAAGTGGGTGATCTCCATGACTTCCGCTTCGGAGAGATGCAATACCTGCTGAACGCGCTGAGCTTCCTCGTCCTCCAGGTTCAAGATGACTTTCGTGCGGCAGTTGTTGATAATCCCCTTGCCGTACTTGCCGTTGTCCAGGGAGAAGAAGTCGTTCAGATCCTGCGTCGCGCAAATGCCGCTGCCGGAATAGGCGCGGATGGTCTTGAAGATCTCCAGCACCATCTCGGCCGCAAGACGGTTGCCGACGCCGAAGGTGCCGGAGCCGCCGCCAATGAGCTGCCAGCATTCGTCGATGAAGATGGCCTTTTCCTCCGTGCGGTTGGCTTTGGCTTTATCCCACACGAAATCCAGCGCTACGAACATGCCGATAGGCAGCAGATCGCCGCTGAGTTCCGAGATGTCCAGCACCGTGAACTTGTTATCCAGATTCACATTGGTCTGCTGATTGAAGGTGCTGGCCGAGCCGTGTACAAAGCGGTTGATGATGTTGGAAAGGCGTTTGGTATCGCTCTCCTCCCGCAGTACATCGTAGAGGTCGCCCAGCACAGGCATCTGGCGGTAAATGTTGGGGTTATTCGGATCACTGAGAGAAGCGTTATCATGGGTGATACCTTTCCGTGCGTAGGTACGAATCAGGGCATCGTCCAAAAGCTGTTTTTCCTCATAGGACATATCGGGGATCAGCAGGGCAAAGAAGATATGAAGCCGCTGAATTTTTGCTGCCAGCTCAGAGCGTTCGATACCGGGGCCATCCAGCGTTTCCTCCACGGACTTGTCTACCTTGCGGATCTCCAGCACGTTGATGCAGCTTTTGGAGGCGGGGGAGATACTGATAAACTCGCCGCCTGTATTGACGCAGGCACGGTGGAACTCATGACCTTTCAAGGGTGCCAGCATGAAAACCTGTATGCCCTTACGCCGCATACGGAGTGCCATCAGCAGGATCAGGAAGGTCTTGCCCGCGCCGCTGGTGCCGCATACGGCAATATTGGCGTTTTTATAAACCTTGGAATCAAAGATGTCGATGATGACCGGAGAGTTGTTGTACTTGTTCAGGCCAAACAGGATGCCGTTTTCATCACTCAGTTCATAGGACGTAAAGGGGTAGCAGCTTGCCACGCCGGTGGTCAGCGCATTGCGCTTGGAGCGTTCAAAGAGGTGCTTCTCCATGCTGACCAGCGGCAGCGACGATAGAAACGCCTGCTCCTCATGAAAGGCGCAGCTGCACACGTCCATATCACGGGACACGAGCAGCTTTTTCAGTTCATTGACCTTCCATTCCAGTTCATCCACTGTGGGAGCTGTCACTGCGATCAGCAGATTCAGGTAATAAAAGTCCTCGTTGTTGCCCAGCCCTTCCTTCAGGAAGTAGCCGCTTCGGATAGCACCGTCCAGATCATCAAAGTCCGTGTTGGTATCGCTGGCGTCCTTGATCTTACTGCGGTTGATACGGAGCTGCTGTCCAAGCCGCTGCACCATGCGGGCCTTCGGCTGGCGGCTGATGAACATATCCAGATCGATGCCATCGCCGGCGTTGACAACGAGAGACAGCCAGCCGGCCGGCACCTGCGCCTTATAGCCAGTGGAGGGCACCAGCAGATAGGCATAGTAGAGTCCGTCAATACAGATATGTCGCCCGTTGGTGAAGTCGATGCTGTCAGGGGCGAAAAACTCCGTACAGGGAATGGTGTCGATCTCAGATTCCAGTCCTTTCTCCTGATACTGGGCAACGATCCGGCGAACTCGATCCGGCAGCGACGTGGTGGTGTTGCGGCACAGCAAATGGTAGAGGGTATCGATCATAAACTCATCGTCGTTTTCCGGGATCAACACCTCATTGCCGCATTGCTTGAGATAATTGACTGCGGTGCGGGCTGCCGTTTGCAGGGAGGCGATGGCCTCCGCTTCCTCGTTATCCCGTTTCCGGCCTGCCCATGCCTCATATTCAAATACCATGAAGAACCGGCGCGAGGTGGCTTCCCGTGCACCGATCCGGTCAATGAGCGTCAGGTAGTCCTGCTGCAGCAGGCGACAGTTTTCATCGGTTTCTCGCGCCATCTCCCGCTGCACGATCTCTCTGTGCCGGTTCAGGTCGGCACGCTTGGCAATGACCTTGATCTGCATTTTGACCGGGCTGATCTTCAGAAACGAAATAAACGAATAGATGATGTTTCGCTGCTCTCTGGCACTGCGCAGCAGGAAGTTGATAGGTATAACTTCGACAATCTTCAGGTAACGGTGATCCCGTGTGTAGATGATGCCGTTTTCAATTTTCTCCACAGGCAGGTATTCCGCCACTGGATTGATGTACTTGGGCGCGTCGTCACCGCTCTTAGCTTTTCGCTTCTTGCGTTTTTTCCGCTTGTCCTGTCCCTCTTCATTGCGTGTAATAATACGGCGGTTGCAGAGATATTTCAGAACAAGGAAGATAAATGACGAGAGGCTTTCGCCGTTGATGCCAACCAACGCGATGATGCCAAGAGGCAGTGCGGTCAGGCACAGAATGATGATCTTTGCAGTCAGCGTCAGTGCGGACACCGAAAACACCGGCATGCCGATAGCCAGCACGATAACCAGTGCCTCAGCTGTGTTGCGGAGCTTCAGCAGTCCGCCAAAAAAAGTCCCGCCTTCAATAAAATTGGGCGGGATGATATAGGTGTCATATTCATTTGGTTTACTCACATTTAGTTCTCCTTCCTACCCTATGATCCAGAAAGGCCCACCAGCACCGGCACGGCCGCTGGCTTCATTCAGGATGATAGACAAATCCCATGCCTGTTGGCTTCGGGTATAATTGGCAGGGTCGGCCACCAGTATCTTTCCGTTCTCCACACCGCGCAGCACGATGAAGTGTCCTGAACTGGTGAAATGACCTTTCAGCATGATTGCCACCACCAGCTTGCCTTGAGAGAGCGCATCCACAATGCGCTGCCCTTCTGTTTTCCCGCAGCCCTGTACCGGAAGCCCCCACGCTTTGGCAGCACCGGGGATCAGCGAATGGTAGGAACCGCTTCTACTGCACCAGTAACCGTTTTTATAGGCCCAACGTGCCATCTCAACGGGATCGACCGTCTCGCTGGTCAGAGAAGATACCACCATTGCCATACAGGTAGGCCCGCAGCCGTAGGTGCCGATGTCGTCGGTGCCGTAGGGCTTGCTCGCGTACCGCTTGTCCAACTGATTATAGTAGACCACCTGCGTCGCGCCATCCGAGAAACGAATGTCGCCCAGAGATACAAGGCCGGTGGACTCGGCAGGCAGCAAGCCCTGCATCATACCATCGCCCAGGAATACGCTCAGGTTCTGGGCGTAGTTTTCCGCCAATCCCTTTTGTTCATCCGACAGGGCAAATATCTTATCCTCAAAATAGGCCTCTCCGTTATAGACGATGGTATAGATCTTCCATATCTCCGTGACCTCCGTTTCCGTCACTGTGACCTTACCGGTTTTGGGATCCGTATTCGTTTCCGTTACCGTAGTCGTGCGAGACTCCTCCGTGCTCGCGAAGGTATAGAGAGCGTCCTTGGCCTTACGGATTACGTCCTCCATATCCTTGAGGGAGATAGATGTGTAGTCCTGATTTTTGGCGGCACAGTACATGGCAATGAAGCGGTTGGCGTTGTAGGTCGGGGAGCTTTCGTATGGATTGATGATCTCCTTCTGGTCAGTGCCGGAAGCGGTAAAATCCGCGTCAATCCGGGCGCGAACATCCTCCTGCCCTTCCTCCAGCAAGTCGCTGATCGCCTGCGAGATCTGATTGATGTTCTCCACAATGACGGCGTTGTCGTTAAGAATCGGTGTGTCTGGACTTCCTTCAACCCCTGCCTTGGTCAACCCGCCGAAGATCAGGGAGGGCAGCAGCATGATGAACAGGACGGGAAGCACCAGCAACCCGGCAATGATGGCAGCAACCGCCTTGCGATGTGTCCAGAGTGCCGCTGCCGCCGCACCGTAGGGGCCTGCGGCAGCAGCACCTTTTGCCGCGCCGCTTACCATTTTTCCTGTCTTGATGGCGCCGCGCACGGCACCGGCAGCGTGTGCGCTGATCTCAGCGGCTTCGTTCAGACCGTTGCGTTCTTGCTGGGTCATATCAGGTCTTGTCCTTTCTGCGAGGCGGGTCAGGCAGACGCCGAATCAGGCTCTCACGATAGGAAATGCCGCCATCCGGATTCTGATAAGGCTTTTTCTCCACTATGTCCTGTGCGTACTGCCTATACCACTTTGCGCCATCCACGGTGGTGACGATAGTGTATTCCCGTTTTGGCTCCATATACTGTTCAGTGCTGTACATGGCAAAGGCACGACCGTCAGGTTCTTCCTCAGAGGTCTCCGTGCCGGTGATATGCCCACCGCCGATCTCCACATTGGAGAAGGTCGGAATATCCGCCGCGCCTTCACCAAGAGCCGTATAGCCCATATAGGACATGAGAGCGTCCGCCGCCATATTGCCGGACATGACATCCCCAGATCCCGCGCCGCCGGTGGCAATACGGCTGATAATGTTATTGGCAATATCGCCGCCCTTGGTCATAGAGGCACGGAACGCCATGCCGCCAACGCCGCCGCTGCCTGTGCCGGTGGCGTTTCGGTATGCGCCGTTATAGAAGCTGCGATTGGCAACACCGGCCAGACCACCTTGCAGGAAGGTGTTGCTGTCACCGCCATTGCCACCGGTGCTTCCGGCTCGCCCTGCATTACCGCCTCGACCGCGTCCAGCGACGCCACGGGCGGCAGCGATGCTCCGCGCGGCCAGCATCGCTTCTGCCAGCATAAAGCCGCCTGTATGACCCACATTGATGCCAAGGCCCTGCATGAAGCTGTCGATTTTCTGTGAGATCTTCAAAAATGCCACTGCGCACAGAAACCAGATGAACAGGTTTCCGGCCACGCCTTCTTTACCGGAGGCTGAGACCTGAGACTGCACATCTGATTCCGTCAGAGCAAAGGCCGGGATTGTGAGCGCACATATAACCAGTACGGACAACACGATCCCTGTGATGTATTTCGTTTTTTGATTCATGATCGTCTCCTATAGGGATAAGGGGTTTGCCAGGAAGGTTCCCACCATGGTGATGAACAGGCGAAGGCACCATGCGTTCATCAGCAGCAGAAATATCTGGCCGCCGAACATCCGGCACCACGCCTTGAAGATGTTGGAGGTGCTCTGCGCCGCGCCCGTAGCAAAAGCCACCGGTGCCGTGAATACCAGAACGCCCAGGAGCACATAACGCTCCGCCGCCTCAAATAGCAGCTTGATATAGTTCCACGCCAATATGAGCACGAGGATCAGGGCGATTAGAGCCACCGCGCCGTTGGCGCAAACCCCAAGGATGGTAAGTATGACCGAATTGAAGTCGGCAAAATTCAGTGTGGGCAGCTCAGACGACATGATCCACGCGTAGGGTGTCCCGCCGATTTTCAGTATCAGCTCCACGATTTCATCTGCGAAATAGGCCAGCAGGATAAACAGCACGGAGCGGATCGTCAGTTTTACCGGGTCTTCTGCCTCTACGCCTGCTATAAGGCCGTAGTTCTTGAATAGCTGCCAGATCAGGTTCAGCAGGATCATGCCGATAGCCAGTGCCACGAAGATGTTGTACATCGTCTCCGCGGCAGGGAAGTAGCGCAGGAAGGTGGTCATGTCGCAGCCCAGAGCCCCCAGCACAGAGGTGTTGATAAGGTCAAGACCGTACATGACCTGTTCCGCGATCCATTCTACAATGCCATCTAATATGCCCATAGCACTTCTCCTTTCTCAGCCGGGCAGTTTGGCGTTATCCGTTCCATCTGCCATCTGCGAAGAAGGGCGTCACATAGGACATGATGAAGCCCAGGCCGTTAAGGATCGCCCATGTGATGATGATACGCTTGAGCCATGCGCGGCTCTCGTCCACAGTGCGGCCGTTGCGGGAGAAGTTCATCATCAGCAGTGCCACCGACGCGGTGACAATGGCGGCAATGGTGGAGATAAGAAGAATCTGGTTATAAACATCCTTCATGATCTCATTGGCCTTCTCCCAGACGGTGGCGGCAAAGGCCGGCTGGCAAAGCATTGTGGCCATGGTCACGCCCGCGAAGGCCGCATATAGTGCCATGCCGGGACTTACCCTGTGGAGATGTGTCTTGGTCAGGTCATGTTTTTTCACTCGTGATACCTCCTGTGATAGAAAAGATGTGGAGGGGCTACTCTCTAAAAGTCGCCCCTCTTGGGCTGCCCAAATACCCGGAAACAAAATAACACCACCCCGTAGGATGGTGTTACTCGTATCGCCTTGGCATAGTTTTGAGCATACACAGTATAGCACACTTGGATTTACGCCGAAATCGCAAAACCGTGCCAATGTTGTGGCAAAGGTGTGCGAAATAAATGAAAGGCTTACAAAGTATGAATAAGTTTTTGATGGTAGTTCCTTTCCTTCAAGGCACAACACGCTTTTTCCTATTAAGAAACCATGCAGAAATAATAGAAAAACGTCACCGAAGCAAAAAAACAAGGCGTTTTTGCGACTGTTTTTCTCGCAAAAACGCCTTTTGCCGTATTTTGATTCAGAAACCAATTTGTCCGATTTAACAGATGCTGCAGCCATTTTTCTTACACCTTGCCACTTGACCTAGCCCTAGTATTCCGCTACAATTAAGAAGATTGGTGTGGGCACTGCAAAACCATCGCCAATCAAACAGACGAGAAAGGAGGGCTCAATTACATGCGCTAAGCACAGGAAAGAGAAAAAAGCAAAGGAACGAAGAAGGAAGCAGATCGTCGCAGTGTTGACCGAGGTCACATTGGTGCTTACAAGCATTTACTATCTCCTAGAGATAGTAAACAGATGCACTGAATTTTTCTGAGTAACCTTTTCTGCGCGGGTAGCTCCAACTACTCGCGCTCTCTTTTGCACCGTATTAATGTCCACACTACCGGACGTTTCATGCTGCAAAGTAAAGTGCTAATGCCTCATGGCTTTTCTTCTAGCTATCAGCTTATCCGCGCGTATCGAATACGGCAATGTACAGCCGTACATATAATATCATATATTTGTGCGCATGACAAGGTTTTTTTGAAAATCGTTGTATCTCACAAAAATAAGCATACTCATTTGGTAAACATGTTGTCTACACTTCACTCCTCGTCTCCGGCACAAATTTCTCCAGCAGTGCCAGACTCTCCTTGGACGAATACCCCCACAGCACCGAGCTCAAGGCATCAATCGCCATCTGACGCTTGCGGAAGTAAGTACGGTAGCTGATGTCCCGGATGTGCGGCTCCAGCTTTTCGATGATCTCCTGCGTGTTCGCCAACTGCTGCGGTGACAGGTAGGTGTAGTACAGGAGCCAGTAATAGCTCTCACCGTACTTGTGCTTTGTCCGCAGCAGCTCCACGGAGGTATCCAGCAGCTTCAGCATTTTGTCGCTGCGCTCAATGCAGCGGGCATGATCCTCAATCGCCGAGCCCTCGAAGGTGATGCCGGCCACATAGAGGGATTCCAGAAATTCCTCTATGCTGCTGCCATACTCGATCTGGAACTGCCGACGTACCTGCTGCACGGACAGCTCCAGGCTCCACACCACGTCCCGGTACTTGCGTAGCAGCATCCATGTGTCATGGTACAAGGGGTTCTCGGTCACTTTGGGTTCTTGTGCAGTCTTTTTCATCGTTCGACCTCCTTATCGCCGCGCATCCCTGTCGGGTGCAATCTGAGTTCAAAGTGATAGACTTCCTGAGCATCACCGCAGGTGACCACCAGTTGAAGCCACCGGCGCAGCGGAGCCCCCCCTTCTATTGTAACCTCGCAGTCGTCGGATAATGGTAATAACATATACTTGGATTTAGGGCATGACGCACACGGCAGCCCTTGTGCCACAAGGATCTCCCGCATCTTCCGCTCGATTCGATGGCGGTTCATTTCTGAAACGCTACCGGCCTCATTTGAACCGCTGGATGCCGCAGTGGTCAGGGTGGTTTCCTCCTGAAGCTCCAGCTTGATGCCAAGGCTCATGGCAATCTCTTCCTTATCCACCACGATGTCAGAAATTTGGAACATGGTGGAGAGATAGTTCTGTAGATAGATCGTGGTGCCATGTGTGCCGGGGAATGCTGCCAGTTGCAGATAGCCCCGTTCAGCCATGCGCTTGAGGTATCGGCCGGCAGTTGCCTTAGAGACGCCCCAGCGGGATGCCAGTTCCGCGTAGCTGACCAGCGGGCAGCCTGTACCGTTGCGGAGATAGACCACCGGCCCGACGTCTGAACCGAGGACCTGCGGATCGTTATAGACCGTGTTCAGCCATAGATCCAATACGGCGTCCATCTCCGAACAGTGACCGGCGCTGACCAGTTCTGTGGCCGTAGAGACAGGGAAGAAGAAAAAGCCGGTATCCTTCTGACAAGGCGCATTGTAGTCGAGAATCGTGTTGTGACGCCGCCACCCGCGAATCTTGAATTTGACCAGCTTACCATGTCCGAGAACAAGAAAACTGATAAGCCCTTTCTTTTGCAGTCCCTCCAAAGCGGCCAAGGTCTGGCGGCGGAAGCGAGTGCGGAAATACCGGGACAATTCCTCTACAGACATAATCCATTCGCCGGGGTAGATGGTATAGCTGATACCATCAATGCGCTTGTATGAGGTGCGGAAGTTGGCATAGGCGCATAGCACGACAAAATAAAAAAGACCGGAGCCTCCGCTCACGCGAATGCTCCGGTCTGCTATCAAGGCTTGTACGAACTGCCGGTAGATCCGGCATCGTGGATAATCTACGATCTGTTTGATCTCAAGTGTATATTCGCGCATATTTATTACCTCGCTTTTTGTAAACAACTTAATTCCGAAAAGCGAAGAGATTGTGTTTGCCAAAAAAGATGCGCACAATTAAGAAAGGAACCTTTCCAATCATGCACATCCTTATTTTGCTGCCGCGTTGGGTTTTCTCGTTTTTCTTCGCACCATATCCGCACCATTTTGACATTGAGATATGGCGTTTTACATCGATTTACATTCTTCTGAAAAATGTGGAAGCCCTTATATTACAACGATTTGTGGAGATTTATAGAGATACATAAAGATGCACAAAAAGGTTAATTTATATCGATACCTAATTTCATTTGTACTCATTCTCCTTTGATTTTCCTTGATTTTCAAGGGGTTTCAGCGTTTGGTGCCTTGGCTGTTGCACCATTTTTACACCATTTCCGCATTTGGCTTTATTGGATTTCATCAGGCTGCACCATTTTGCCGGAATCACCCGATCCCCGCTTCAATACAGCGCTTATATAAGTGGGTATCCTTGGAGCTGTTCTTTGCCGCCTGCGGGCGGCAAGCTCAGCGAGTTTTTTTGACACGCTGAGGATTTTATAAATTATAGCATATAACCTCTTTTTTCTCAAGCTGTTGCGCGAAAAAACTCTCCGCCTGTTTGTGAATCCTCCGAAGCTACTTAAAAAAAGCGCCTCATGAGAGATGCTTTCTTATCCTGTTTGAAATTGTTTAGATAAGATTGCTCGGCATACCCCGCTTTTACGGCTCTGCACCGCTTGACAGGCATGGTACAATACAAATGAGCTTTTTCCGTTTCTATAACAAACGGAGACGGCTCATTTTTTTGCTTGGAGGATCAATCATGAAGAGAACATTCAGCACGGAGCTTGCCTATGTGTTTGGCATCGTATTTGTGGCATGGGGCGTTGTCCTGATGGAAAAGGCCGACTTCGGCGTATCCATGGTAGTTGCGCCTGCATACCTTCTTTACCGCTGGCTGTCTCCCGTGTGGAGCTTTGTCACCTTCGGCATGGCGGAATACTGTTTGCAGGCAGTGCTGCTGCTCGCCATGTGTCTGCTGCTGCGGCGCTTCCGTGTGTCGTACCTGTTCTCCTTTGTCACGGCAGTTGTCTATGGCTTTGTGCTGGACGCCTTCATGGTGCTTGGGGCCATGCTTCCGGTGGACAGCATGGCTCTGCGTGGGCTCTACTATGTGCTGGGGATGCTTTTTTGCGCAGCCGGTGTTTCTGCCATGTTCCACACCTACATTTCCCCCGAGGTCTACGAGCTTTTTGTGAAGGAGGTCTCCGCCCATTTCGGCGCAGACATCAACCGCTTCAAAACCGGCTACGACTGCGTGAGCTGCCTGATTGGCGTGGCGATGAGCTTTCTCGTCTTTGGGCTTTGGCACTTTGAGGGCGTAAAGTGGGGAACGATTCTGTGCGCGCTGATCAACGGACACATCATCGGACGAATCTCTGCGTTCTATGAAAAGCACTGGACATTCTGCGACCGCTTTCCTTGGCGGAAATATTTCATGCCGGATGCAGTGACGCAGACACCCGGGGAGTGAAGCAGCTTTTAAGGCTGTGGATAAAGCGATAGAATTTGCGATAACGGCAAGAAAAAGCAGCATGAGGGACACCCTTTTTGGGTGTCCCTCGGCGCTGAAATCAGTATCTCCGCTTTTTCTGTTTTACAGGCTGATCTGCCCGTCTGCCGCCGCAGCGTCCCGCAAAAGCGGCTCACACTCATCAAGGAAGCGCTCCACCTGCTGCTTGCAGCGGCCGATGTAGAGCTTCGGCTCCATAACGGCGTCCAGCTCTTCCCGCGTCATGCCGAAAGCCGGATCGCCCGCAAGGCGGTCTAAAAGGTCACACGCCTCTCCCTCCTTCATGCGGGCGGTGGCGGCCATGGAGTGCCGGCGAATCTTTTCGTGCAGCTCCTGCCGGTCGCCGCCGCGTTTGACGGCCTCCATCATGATGTTTTCCGTTGCAAGGAACGGCAGATACTCCCGCAGCGCGCGCCGGACGATCTCCTCATTCACATGCAGGCCCTTGGTCACGCTCTGGCACAGGCGCAGCACCGCGTCGGCGCAGAGGAAGCCCTCCGGCAGCGAGATGCGGCGGTTGGCCGAGTCGTCGAGCGTGCGCTCAAACCACTGGGCGCTGGCCGTCACGGCGGCGTTCTGCAGGTCGCAGATGACGTACCGCGACAGGGAAGCGATGCGCTCGCTGCGCATGGGGTTGCGCTTGTAGGCCATGGCGGAGGAGCCGATCTGGTTCTTTTCAAACGGCTCTTCGACCTGGCGGTCGTGCTGGAGCAGGCGAATGTCGTTCGCCATGCGGTAGGCGCTCTGCGCGATGGAAGAGAGCACATTCAAAATACGGCTGTCGGCCTTTCTCGGATAGGTCTGGCCGCTGACGGAGAAGCACTTTTCAAAGCCGAACTCCGCGGCGATGCGGCGGTTCATCTCGTCGACCTTGTCACCGTCGCCCTCGAAGAGGTCGACAAAGCTCGCCTCCGTGCCCGTCGTGCCGCGGCAGCCGAGGAAGCGCATCGAGCCGATGACAAAATCAAGCTCTTCAAGGTCCGAGCGGAAGTCCTGCATCCACAGCGTCGCGCGCTTGCCGATCGTCACGGGCTGCGCGGGCTGATAGTGCGTATAGCCGAGCGTCGGCGTGGCGGCGTATTCGCGGGCAAATGCCGCAAGATTCACCATCACGCTGAGAAGCTGCCCTCTCAGGTATTTGAGGCCGTCGCGATACAGCACCAAATCGGCGTTGTCCGTCACATAGCAGCTCGTCGCGCCGAGGTGGATGATGCCGGCGGCGGAAGGCGCCGCCTTGCCGTAGGCGTACACATGCGCCATCACATCGTGGCGCACCTCGTGCTCGCGCTTTTCGGCGACCTCGTAGTCGATGTCGGTGATGTGCGCGGCGAGCTCGTCGACCTGCTCCTGCGTGATGGGCAGGCCCAGCTCGTGCTCGGCGCGGGCAAGCGCCACCCACAGTCTGCGCCACGTCTGGAAGCGCATATCGGGGGAAAAGAGGTGCAGCATGTATTCGGACGCATAGCGGGACGAAAGCGGGGACTCGTAAATATCCTTGCGCATAGGGTTCTCCTTTTCTTTCTCAGCGGTCGCTGTTCGTATTTTATATAGAATGAAGCAAAGTTGCAATAGAAAAGTAAAGAGGGGGCCTTTGTCCCCTCTTTACTTTAGTTTCTCAGCGGATGATGAGGCTCTCGCGCTCCGCGCCGACGGAGACAAAGCCGATGGCCTTTTCAACGTATTCGACGTAGCTGCGGGCGGCTTCGGGCAGATCCTCCCACTTGCGCGCGCCGGAGATGTCGCACTGCCAGCCGGGCAGATACTCGACGACGGGCTTGGCGTCCTGCAGCAGCACGGGGAACGGGAAGTCGTCGGTCTGCTCGCCGTTTAATTCATAGTGTGCGCAGACGGGGATCTTGTCCATGTAGCTCAGGACATCGAGCTTCGTCAGGGCGATGTTCGTCGCGCCCTGCGTCTCCACGCCGTAGCGCGTCGCGACCAGATCGATGGGGCCGACGCGGCGGGGTCTGCCGGTCTTCGCGCCGTACTCCGCGCCCGCGTCGCGCAACTGCTGCGCCCCTTCGCCGAACCACTCGCAGACGAACGGGCCCTCGCCCACGCAGGAAGAGTACGCCTTCACCACGCCCACGACCTCGTCGAGCTTCGCCGTGGGAAGGCCCGAGCCGACGGGCGCATACGCCGCAACGGCGTTCGAAGAGGTGGTGTAGGGATAGATGCCGTAGTCCAGGTCGCGCAGCGCGCCGAGCTGGGCTTCAAAGAGGATGGACTTGCCCTCCTTCTGCGCGTTTCTCAGGAAACGGCCGGTGTCGGTGATGTAGGGCTTGATGGCGCCGCAGTAGGTGTCGACCCACGCCATGAGCTCGTCCATCGTGTAGCCCTTTGCGCCGTAGATCTTCTGGAGCGTCAGGTTCTTCCACTCAAGAAGGTCGGCAAGGTGCTCTTTTAAGTGCTCGGGGTGCAGGAGCTCGCCCGCCTGCACGGTCTTTTTCTGGTACTTGTCGCCATAGAACGGCGCGATGCCCTGCTTGGTCGAGCCGTACTTCTTGTCGGCAAGACGCGCTTCCTCGAGCGCGTCGAGCTCGCGGTGCCAGGGCAGCAGCAGCGACGCGCGGTCGCTGACCTTCAGATTCTCCGGCGTGATGATAACGCCCGCGGCGCGCAGCGTCTCCATCTCCTTGAGCAGGTTTTCGCAGTCCAGCGCCACGCCGTTGCCCAGGATGTTGACAACGCCGTCGCGGAAAATGCCGCTCGGCAGCAGGTGCAGGGCAAACTTGCCCTTTTCATTCACCACAGTGTGGCCCGCGTTGCCGCCGCCCTGATAGCGGACGACCACGTCATAATGGTCCGTGAGGTAGTCGACCATGCGGCCCTTGCCTTCATCGCCCCAGTTGATACCTACGATCGCGCAATTTGCCATTGTATTGATCCTCCGATCCGGAGCGGGCCCGCTCTGCGAGTCCTGCTCAAATTTTTCAACCGAGTTATTATAGTCACATTTTTCGCCCATGAAAAGAGTTAATTTTGCATAGCTATCATTAGCATTACTTATGTCTTGTTGATTTTTGCGTCAAATTGAAATAATGCGCTATTCCGCTTCATTCAAGGTGTTTCGTCAATAGTGTCCAAAGTTGGGGCTCTGATATTGTTTCCTTTTTCAGCACTTAGGACTTGCAATGCTGAGCCTCATGTGCAATAATTAGTTTGCAGTTATGAAGATCACCACAAGATGTAGTGTTGCGTTATGTAAAGGACATACCAAAAGAAGAGGAGACGGGAATACATGAGAGTTATCAAGCGCAACGGCGCAGAAGTAGAATTTGATATCGTCAAGATCATCGCCGCAGTGACTAAGGCTAACAACGTTGTGGATGAGGAGGCTCGCATGACGCCCGTCCAGATCCAGCGCATCGCCGAGAGCGTGGAGCTCTCCTGCCAGAGCCTTGGCCGCGCGCCCACGGTTGAAGAGATCCAGGACTTTGTCGAGCACCAGATCATGGCGCACGGCGCGTTCGAGGTCGCCAAGCGCTACATCACTTATCGCTACAACCGCTCGCTCGTGCGCAAGAGCAACACGACGGACGACAAAATTCTCTCCCTCATCGAGTGCAACAACGAAGAGGCCAAGCAGGAGAATTCCAACAAGAACCCCGTCGTCAACTCCACCCAGCGCGACTATATGGCCGGCGAGGTGAGCCGTGATCTGACGAACCGTCTGCTCTTGCCCGAGGATATCGTCAAGGCGCATGAAGAGGGCATCATCCACTTCCACGACACGGACTACTACGCCCAGCACATGCACAACTGCGACCTCGTGAACTTAGAGGACATGCTGCAAAACGGCACCGTCATCACGGGAACCCTCATCGAGCGCCCACATTCGTTCGCGACCGCGTGCAACATCGCGACGCAGATCGTCGCGCAGGTCGCCTCGAACCAGTACGGCGGCCAGTCCATCTCGCTGACGCACCTTGCCCCCTTTGTCGACGTATCGCGCCAGAAGATCAGAAAGCAGGTGCTCGCCGAGGTCGAGGCCCTCGGCGTCGACCCCACGGAGGACAAGATCACCGAAATCGTCGAAAAGCGCCTGCGCGAGGAGATTCGCCGCGGCGTGCAGACCATCCAGTATCAGGTCGTGACGCTTCTGACCACGAACGGTCAGGCACCGTTCATCACCGTTTTCATGTACCTCAACGAGGCGAGAAGCGAGCAGGAAAAGCGCGACCTTGCCGTCATCATCGAGGAAATGCTCGAGCAGCGCTATCAGGGCGTCAAGAACGAGCAGGGCGTGTGGGTCACGCCCGCCTTCCCCAAGCTCATCTACGTGCTCGAAGAGGACAACATTCACGACGACTCGCCGTATTATTACCTCACACAGCTCGCCGCCAAGTGCACGGCGCGCCGCATGGTGCCCGATTACATCAGCGAAAAGAAGATGCTCGAGCTCAAGGGCGATGTGTATCCCTGCATGGGCTGCCGCAGCTTCCTGACGCCTGACCGCTTCACCGACGCGGGCGTCGGCAACATCGCGAATGCCGGCAACTATGTTCCCGGCAAGCACAAGTATTACGGCCGCTTCAATCAGGGCGTCGTCACGATCAACCTGCCCGACGTGGCACTCTCCTCCGGCGGCAACATTGAAAAGTTCTGGACGATCTTTGACGAGCGTCTTGAGCTCTGCCACCGCGCGCTGCGCTGCCGTCACGACCGCCTGAAGGGCACGCTCTCCGACGCGGCGCCCATTCTCTGGCAGTACGGCGCGTGCGCAAGACTCAAAAAGGGTGAGCCCATCGACAAGCTCCTCTACGACGGCTATTCCACGATCTCGCTCGGCTACGCGGGACTTTACGAGTGCGTGAAGTACATGACCGGCAAGAGCCACACCGACCCCAGCGCAACACCGTTCGCCCTCTCCATCATGCAGAAGATGAACGACAAGTGCAAGGAGTGGAAAACCGCCGAAAACATCGACTACTCCCTCTATGGCACGCCGCTCGAGTCCACGACCTACAAGTTCGCCAAGTGCCTGCAAAAGCGCTTCGGCGTGATCGAGGGCGTGACGGACAAGGGCTATATCACGAACTCCTACCACGTCCACGTGACGGAAAAGATCGACGCGTTCACCAAGCTCAAGTTCGAGGCGCAGTTCCAGCACCTCTCCCCCGGCGGCGCGATCAGCTATGTCGAAGTGCCCAACATGCAGCAGAACCTTGAAGCGGTTTTGCAGGTGATGAAGTTCATCTACGACAACATCATCTACGCCGAGCTCAACACGAAGTCCGACTACTGCCAGGTCTGCGGCTGGGACGGTGAGATCGACATCGTCGAGGAGGGCGGCAAGCTCATCTGGCGCTGCCCGAAGTGCGGCAACACCGATCAGGACAAGATGAACGTCGCCCGCCGCACCTGCGGCTACATCGGCACCCAGTTCTGGAACCAAGGCCGCACGCAGGAGATCAAAGAGCGCGTGCTGCATCTGTAAGGCTGCGCCATAAAATTGCTGTTTAGGTGGGAGCGCACCGCGCTCCCACCTTTTTCTGATAAGGAGGTCATTTCCCATGCACTATGGCGAGATCAAAAACTGCGACATCGCCAACGGTCTTGGCGTGCGTGTGACGCTGTTTGTCTCCGGCTGCACGAACCACTGCGAAAACTGCTTTCAGCCGCAGACGTGGGACTTCTGCTACGGCAAGCCTTTCACGAGCGAAACGGAGGACGAGCTCATCCGCCTGCTCTCCCCCGACTATATCAACGGTCTCACGCTGCTCGGCGGCGAGCCGTTCGAGCCTAAAAATCAGCGCGCGCTGCTGCCATTTCTCCGCCGCGTGAGGCGTGAGCTGCCGCAAAAGACGATCTGGTCGTTCACAGGCTTTACGTGGGAGGAGCTGCACGACCCCGCCGCATACCCGCGCTGCGAGGTGACGGACGAACTGCTGTCACTGCTCGATGTGCTCGTCGACGGGCGCTATGTGGACGCGCTGCACGATATCTCGCTGCGCTTTCGCGGCTCGTCGAACCAGCGCATCATCGACGTTCCGAAAACGCTGCAATCCGGCATTCTGACGCTTTGGGACGAGCGCGCGAACATCTGAAAAAACATAACAAATCCGCGGTTTCCATTCTCCGTCAAATTTTAACATTTCGCTACTTGCATTTGAAAAGGCGTTATGATATATTCCCACTATGTTAAAGAACTCTAATTCATACTAACAGGAGGTTTTTTCAATGAAACATCTCGGTTTATTTGCAGCAGGCGTGCTGTTCGGCACCGCCGGCCTCAAGATCCTTTCCAGCAAGGATGCCAAAAAGGTCTACTCTCACACCACCGCCGCGGTGCTGCGTGCCAAGGACTGCGTGATGCAGGCCGTCACGAACGTCCGTGAGGATGCTGAGGACGTCTACGCCGACGCCAAGGACATCAACGAGCGCCGCGCAGCGGAAGAGGACGCCGAAGTCATTGAGGACGCGTCCGAGGAAAAAGCGGACGAGGAATAAATCGCAGGAGAGCCGCGACGCGCGGCTCTCTTTCACTTTCGGAGGAATTGATACACTATGAAATGCAAAATTCTGCACGAATCCGCCGGGCGCATGCGCGTGCATCTGAATTGCCGCCGCATGACGCTGCATCAGGCGGACGTTCTGGAATATTATCTGCGCAGTGTGGACGGCGTGCGAGAGGTCTCGGTCTTTGACCGCACGCAGGATGCCGTGATCGTTTACCGCGCGGACCGCGCCGCGCTCGTGCACGCGCTCGCGGCGTTCTCGTTCGACAAGGCCGAAACAATGGACCTTGTCCCCGACCATACGACGCGCAAACTCAACCGTGAATTTGAAGACAAACTCTCGTGGACGGTGATCCGCCGCGTGATTTCGAAGCTCTTCTTCCCGCTCCCCGTCACCACGGCGCTCGCCATCTATCACTCGATCAAGTACATCCGCGAGGGTCTTTCCGCGCTGCTGCACGGCAAGCTTTCCGTCGCCGTGCTCGACGCCACCGCCGTCACCGTGTCGATGGTGCGCGGCGACTTCTCAACGGCGAGCTCCGTGATGTTCATGCTCCGCCTCGGCGAAATCCTCGAGGACTGGACGCACAAGAAGTCTGTCGCGGATCTCGCGGGCGCCATGTCGCTCAACGTTGACCACGTCTGGCTCAAGACGGGCGAGACGGAAACGCTCGTTCCCATCGGCGATATTCAGGCGGGCGACTGCGTCGTTGTCCGCACCGGCAACCTCATCCCGCTCGACGGCAAGGTCGTCTCCGGCGAGGCGATGGTCAATCAGGCGTCCATGACGGGCGAGTCCATGCCCGTCCCCAAGCGCGAGGGCAGCTATGTCTACGCAGGCACCGTCGCCGAAGAGGGCGAGTGCGTCGTGCGCGTGGAAAAGGCGCTCGGCGGCGGCCGCTATGACCGCATCGTGCGCATGATCGAAGAGTCGGAAAAGCTCAAATCCACGGCTGAGGACAAGGCCTCGCGCCTTGCCGACAGGCTCGTGCCTTATACGCTCGGCGGCACGATCTTGACCTATCTCATTACGCGCAATATCACAAAGATGCTGGCTGTGCTGATGGTCGACTTCTCCTGCGCGCTCAAGCTCTCCATGCCCATCGCGGTGCTCTCTGCCATGCGCGAGAGCAGCAGCCATCACATCTCCGTCAAGGGCGGGCGCTTCCTCGAAGCCGTCGCCCAGGCGAACACCATCGTCTTTGACAAGACCGGCACGCTCACCTACGCCACGCCCAAGGTCGCAAGAATCGTCACCTTCGGCGGCAATGAGGAAAGCGAGATGCTCCGCCTCGCCGCGTGCCTCGAAGAGCACTATCCCCATTCCATCGCCAACGCCGTCGTGGCCGAGGCCAGGGACCGCGGATTGACGCACGAGGAGTATCACTCTCAGGTCCAGTACGTCGTGGCGCACGGCATTTCGAGCATGGTGGACGAGAAAACAGTGCTCATCGGCAGCGCACACTTCGTCTTCGAGGATGAGGGCTGCCGCGTGCCGGAGGGCGAAGAGGACAAGTTTGAATCGCTCCCGCCCGAGTATTCGCACCTGTACCTCTGTATCGCGGGCGAGCTCGCCGCGGTCATCTGCATCCATGACCCGCTGCGCAAAGAGGCGAAGGCCGCCGTGCGCGCGCTGCACGAGCTCGGTATCGACAAGGTCGTGATGATGACCGGCGACAGCCGCAAGACTGCCGAAGCCGTCGCCGCTGAGGTCGGCGTCGACGCCGTCTACGCAGAAGTCCTGCCCGAGGACAAGGCCGCGTTCGTCCGCAGCGAAAAGGCCGCGGGCCGCAAGGTCATCATGATCGGCGACGGCGTGAACGACTCCCCCGCCCTGTCCGAAGCCGACGCAGGCATCGCCATTTCGACCGGCGCCGCCATCGCGCGCGAGATCGCGGACATTACCATCTCGTCCGAGGATCTGTTTGCGCTCGTCACGCTGCGCTCTCTCAGTCAGGAGCTCATGGCCCGCATCCACCGCAACTACCGTTTCATCGTGGGCTTCAACTTCTCGCTCATCGTGCTCGGCGTGCTTGGCATCCTGCCGCCGACGACCTCGGCGCTGCTGCACAACATGTCCACGCTCGCCATCGGCCTCAAGAGCATGACGAACCTCCTGCCCGAAAGCGAGCAGAGCAGCGTCCACTGATTTTTCCCGATAAAAAAGCTCCGTGTCAAGGCACGGAGCTTTTTTGCTATACAAGTTTGATTTTACGCAGGGCCGTAGGCCTTGATGGCATCGTCGACGATCTTTTCCGCGTCTGCGCCCACGATGTCGAGGTTTTCGGCTTCCAGGAGCTTGACGGTCGGGATGCCGAAGCAGTCCTGCGCGATGGTCTTCCAGTAGTCGTAGCCAAAGCGGCCGTCAAACGGCCCGCCGCTGGTCGTGACATAGTAGAGCTCGTTTGCGCGGCACAGGCCGACGGGCTTGCCCGCCTCGCTGTACTTCGTCACGATGCCCGTGACATAGATATTCTCCAAATACACCTTGAGCTGCGCAGGGAACGACAGATCCCAATACGGCGCAGCGATGACAATTCTGTCCGCCGCGGCGAACTGACGGGCGTAACAGAACATTTCATCGTCATACTTCTTTTCCGCGAGCAGCGCGTCGCGCTTTGCGATGTCCGCGCGCCCCAGCGGGTGCAGCGGCTCGTCATAAAGGCGCAACTCCTCGTATTCGCCGAGCGCTTTAAGCAGCGCGCGGGCCAGTTTTTCCGTGCGCGATTCTCCGCGCGGGCAGCAGTTAATAAAAAGCGTCATGTCCTTTCCCTCACAGTACGCAGTAGTACATGATAAATGTGTTCGCCACACCGAGCAGAATACCGGCGATGACTTGCAGCGGCGTGTGGCCGACGAACTCCTTGAGCTTCGCCTCCGGCAGCTTTTCCGACGCGAGCGAGTTGAAGGCCTCGACGATGTCGTTAATGATAACGGCCTGCCGCCCCGTTTCGAGCCGGACGCCCATCGCGTCCTTGCAGACGACAATGGCGAAGATGAACGCCATCGCGAATTCAAACGAACCGAGCCCGTAGACGAGCGCCGCCGCGGTCGCGAGCGACGAGACCGTGGCCGAATGGCCGCTCGGCATCCCGCCGTCGCCGATCAGGCGCGTAAAGTCGATGCTCTTCGTCACAATGGCATGGATGATCGTCTTGATGAGCTGCGCCCAGAACCACGACGAGAGGCCGATGAGCAAAAAGGGATTCGACAGCAATTTCTGAAACCAATTCATATGTTTCCGCTTCCTTTCGCGGTGCGGGCTTTGTCAGCCCTTGAATGTTTCTTATTATACCACCGTTTCCCAGTTCGGCAATAAACTTTCTTTTAACTTCTTCCGCAGAAAATATAAACCAGCGCAGGCTCACCTGCGCTGGTTTTTCTTTACGACGCCTGCGCGAACTGGCTGTTGTAGAGCTCGGCGTAGAAGCCGTTTTGCTCCATCAGCTGCTCGTGCGTGCCGCTCTCGATGACGTCGCCGTCGCGCATCACGAGGATGAGGTCGGCGTTCTTGATGGTCGACAGGCGGTGGGCGATGACAAAGCTCGTCCGCCCCTTTGTCAGCTCGTCCATCGCGCGCTGAATGAGAAGTTCCGTGCGCGTATCGACCGAGGACGTTGCCTCGTCGAGGATCAGCATCGGCGCATTCTGGAGCATCGCGCGGGCGATGGTCAAAAGCTGCTTCTGTCCCGCCGAGATGGTCGTGCTCTCGCTAAGCACGGTGTCAAAGCCCTGTGGCAGCGAGTGGACAAATTTGTCGAGGCCGCAGGCCTTGCAGACCGTTTCGAGCTGCTCGTCCGTGATACCTTCCATGTTGTAGACTAGGTTCTCGCGGATGGTACCTTCAAAGAGCCACGTGTCCTGCAGGACCATGCCGAAGAGCTTGTGGACATCGGGGCGGCGCAGGTCGGTCGTCGCCACGCCGTCGATCGTGATGCGGCCGCTGTTGACCTCGAAAAAGCGCATCAGGAGGTTGACCATCGTGGTCTTGCCCGCACCGGTGGGGCCGACGATGGCGACCTTCTGGCCCGGATGGACCTCAGCGGAGAAATCCTTGATGATGATCTTGTCGGGCGAATCGGGGTAGCTGAAGCGCACATGGTCGAACGTCACCGCGCCGCGCACGGCGTCGAGCTTTTCGGTCTTGCCGCTCTCGTCGCTGAGCTCCTCGCTCTCCAAAAAGTCAAAGATGCGGTGGGCAGAGGCCGAGGCCGTCTGCAAATTCGTCATACCCTGCGCGATCTGCGTCAGAGGCGTGGTGAACAGACGCACATACAGGATAAACGAGACGATGACGCCGAATTCGATCGTGCCATTGATGGCCAGCACCGAGCCGAACACGCACACGGCAACATACGAGAGGTTGCCGATCACGTTCATGAGCGGCTGCATCACACCGGAGAGGAACTGCGAGCGCCAGTTTGCGTCATAGACCGCCGCGTTCAGGCTGTCGAAGTGGTCGAGGACCTTATCGACTGCGCGGCTGATGCGCACGACCTCATGGCCGGAATACATCTCCTCGACATAGCCGTTGAGCTCGCCGAGGCTCTTCTGCCGCGCGGTGAAGTAGCGCTGCGACTTCGACATGATGGCGACGATCAGCACCATGCCAAGGAGCGTGATGCACAGTGCGACGAGCGCCATGCGCCATTCGGTCACGAACATCATAATAAGGCAGCCGACAAACTGCGTCGCGGCGCTGATGATGGTCGGCAGGCTGTTGGTAAGTCCCTGCTGGAGCGTTGACACATCGTTTGTGATGCGGCTCAAAATGTCGCCCTGCGAGGTGGTGTTGAAATACTTCTGCGGCACGCGGTTGATCTTTTCCGAGAGCTCACCTCTCATGCGGTAGGACATTTTCAGCGTCACGACCGCCATGATATAGTGCTGGATAAAGCCAAAAAGCGCACTCAGGCCGTAGATGGCCGCGAGGAACACACCGATCTTCGCAATGGCGGCGAGGTCGATACCGGTGAACAGGCCGTCGGACATGATGGTCGCCATTTTGCCGATCTTGTCGGGGCCGATGATCGTCATCACGGCGCTCAGCGCCGCCAGCACGAGCGCAAGAGCGATGACGCCAAGGCTCGATTTCATATAGACACCCGTGCGCTTGAGCGCGCCGACGGGATCGCTGTTTTTCTTTTTCATCTTCTCTCACCTCCTTTACGCGAGCTCCGCGGCGCTGAGCTGGGAGGTCGCGATCTCGCGGTAAACGTCACAATTCCGCATCAGCTCTTCGTGCGTGCCGATGCCCACAGCCTCGCCGCGGTCGAGCACGATGATCTTGTCCGCGTGGCGGATGGTGCTGATGCGCTGCGCGACGATGATCTTCGTCGTGTCGTGCAGCTGCTTGGATAGCCCCTCGCGCAGCTTCGCATCCGTACGGTAGTCGAGTGCGGAGAACGAATCGTCGAAGACGAGGATCTCCGGTTTTCTCGCCAGCGCGCGTGCGATGGAAAGGCGCTGCTTCTGGCCGCCGGACATGTTGCGGCCCATCTGCGCCACATGGTGCTGCGTGCCGTCGGGGAGCTTGTCGACAAACTCCTTCGCCTGCGAAAGCTCGACGGCCTGCGCAAGGCCCTCATCGTCCGCCGGCGCTTCGCTCTCGCCAAAGTAGACATTGTCGCGGATGCTGCCGGCGAAGAGCACCGCCTTCTGCGTCACGTAGCCGAGCTTGTTGTAGAGTGTGTCGAACGTGTAGTCCCTGACGTTCACGCCGTCGACAAGCACCTCGCCCTCCGTCGCATCGTAAAAGCGCGGGATCAGGCTCACAAGTGTCGTCTTGCCGCTGCCCGTCGCGCCGATGACGGCAAGCGTCTCGCCCTTGTTCACGCGGAAATTGATGTTCGAAAGTTCATCCTCCGAAGCGTGCGGATAGCGGAACGAAACGTTTTTGAACTCCACTGTGCCGTGCTCTTTGCATTCGCTCACGCTGCCCTCGCGGATGTTTGCCTTGCGCTCGAGCACCTCGTTGATACGCTCGGCCGAGACCTGCGCCTGCGGCAGCAGCATGAAGATCATCACGAGCATCATAAAGGACATGACCACGTAAGTCGCATACGTGCTGAACACCAGCACGTCGCTGAACATCGTGAGTCGTGCGACGGAATCGGTCAGCGCGATGTTGTTGACCAGTGCCGCACCCAGCCAGTAGATCGTAAGCGCCAGGCCGTTCATACCGAGCGTCATCGTCGGCTGGACGAGGGCAAAGAGCTTCTGGTTCTTCACCTGCACGTTCATCATGTCAAGGCTCGGCTTGTTGAACTTGTCGTTCTGGTACTGCTCGGCGTTGAAGGCGTGCACCACGTTGATGCCCGTCAGGTTTTCGCGCGCCACACGGTTGATCTGGTCGGTCAGCTTCTGCACGATGCGAAAACGCGGGATGCAGATGCTCATCACCGTTATCACCGTCACGCAGATGACCACGACGAATGCCGCTGTCACGGCGGAGAGTTCCCAGCTCTTGCCGAGAATTTTGATGATGGCCCACACGGCCATGATCGGCGATTTGATCATCATCTGCAGGCCCATCGCCACGATCATCTGAATTTGCGTGATGTCGTTCGTCGTTCTCGTGATGAGGCTGGCGACGGAAAAATCCTGCATCTCCTCGCTGCCGATGTCCATCACGTGGCTGAAGAGCTTTTCGCGCACCGTGAAGCTGAAGCCCGACGCCGCCTTAGCCGCAAGATACCCGCAGCCCACGGCCAGCACGGCGCTTGCGAGCGTGCAGCCAAGCATTTTCACGCCGACGGACAGGATATCCGCCGTCGCCCCCGACGTTTTGATGAGCGTCGTCAGATCGGTCATGTAATCCGGCAGCCGCAGGTCAAAGTAGACCTGCACCGCCACAAGCACGGTGCACAGCAGCACCATGAGCACCTCTTTGCGGCGCATGTTTTTGAGTAGTTTGATCATTGTTGTTTCTCCTGATTTCTTCTTTGGGCCCTCAGCGCTTTTCCTTGCAGATGCCGTTCAGATTGCCATCCATTCTTTCAAGGCAGCGGCGCATCGTCGCCAGATCCTCCTCCGGGATGCCCTCGAGCAGACGTCTTCCGAACTGCCACTGCACCTGCCGTCCGCGCTCAATGAGCGCTTGCGCCTGTTCGGTGCAGATAAGCCGCGTCTGCCGCCGATCGCCCGGCATCTCCCGCCGCTCGAGAAGGCCGTCATTCACCAGTCTTTCCACGTGCACGGAGACAATACCCGATTTGTGCCCGCGCATACGGCAGATGTCTTTCGCCGTGTTGTGCTCGGGATTGTTGGCGAGAAAGAGCAGAATGTCCAGCGCCAGCGGCGGCAGGCCTGCCTCCTTGCACAGCGGAGTTAACATAATGTGATACGCTTGTGTCATCTTGTTGGCGTGGCTGAAAAGCGTTGCCCCGCGCATCGGTTCCTTCGGCATCATATCGATTCCTTTCCGACCTCATTCGGTCACGCGCCGCGCTCGCTCGTCATCGAATGATAATCTTCTAATTTTAGAACATCATCATTATAGTTGTTTCCATTTCAATGTCAATAAACAAATTGTGAACGTTCCAAAAAAAGGGCGCGAAAAAGCGCCGCCTTTCGGCAGCGCTTTTTTCGTATTCTGTTACAGAGACAGCTGGACAAGGCCGAGGATGAGCATATGTACCGGATAAAACGCGTAGCAGGCATACTGAAACGCCTTGCTGTGGTGGCCCTGCCGCCCGCGGTAGAGCCAGATCGGCACGAGCGCGAGCAGTGCAAGCCCCTGCTCGCAGACCTCAAACTCCAGTCCGAAAAGCTCGATCGGGAAAATCTGTCCTCCGATGAGCGACACATTGATCCAATAGAGCGCCGCGATCTGCCCGAACAGCTTCCACCACTCTCTGCCGCGGAGAAAATAGAACACAAACACCGTCAAAACGCCCATGCCGTAATAATCTACCATGCCGAGCGTGCCGAGCGCAAAGCCCAGCACCGTGACCGCAACGCAAGTCAGAAGATAGAGCCATGTCTTCCCCTTTTCCCGCACGGCCTCCATCGCCCGAATGCCGAGAAGCCCGATGAGCAGCGTCCAGATGACATTCTGGTGCACAGGGTAGAACCACGTGCCGCCGTACATCAGGTCAAAGGGAATTTCCGACAGCAACGCAAAAATCAGCATCCGCTGCGCGTATTTTTTGAAACTGTGCGTGTGGAAGTAGCCCTCCACCGCCATGAAGGCAAAAATGGGGAACGCGAGACGTCCCACGCAGGTCATCCACTCCTGCGAAAGAAAAAGCGTCGCCCACAGGTGGTCGAGCAGCATGAAGGCCATCGCTAAAATGTGCAGCGTCGCGGCGCTGAGGTCAAACTGTTTTTTCATTGATCTCTCCTGTTGATTTCTCTCTTTCCCCTGCTGTTGCGCAAAGTTATTTTATTTTATCAGATCTCGCGTCAAAAGTCACGCTTAATTTTTGCGTTCCTTTCTCTGCAAAAAATACCGGCGGGCAAAAAACCCGCCGGTACGTTTCAGTTTTACCCCAGAATGGCCTTCAGGTCCTCCTCTGGCATCGTAATGGGCGCGATGCCAAAGTTCTTGACAAGGTAGTCGAGCACGTTCGGCGAGAGGAACGCCGGCAGCGTCGGACCGAGGCGGATGTCCTTGATGCCGAGATACAGCAGCGTCAGCAGGATGCACACCGCCTTCTGCTCGTACCACGAGAGCACCATCGAAAGTGGCAGCTCGTTCACACCGCAGCCAAAGGCGTCGGCGAGCGCCAGCGCGATCTGGATGGCGCTGTAAGCGTCGTTGCACTGGCCGATGTCCAGGATGCGCGGCAGTCCCGCCACCGTGCCAAGATCTAAGTCATTGAAGCGGAACTTGCCGCAGGCCAGCGTCAGCACGATGGTGTCGGGCGGCGTCTGCTTGACGAATTCCGTGTAGTAATTTCTGCCTGGGCGCGCACCGTCGCAGCCGCCGACTAAGAAAAAGTGTCGGATCTGGCCGGACTTGACGGCCTCGACCACCTTGTCGGCCACACCCAGCACCGCGCCGCGGGCAAAGCCCGTCGTGACTGTGCTGCCGCCGTTGATGCCGGTGAATGCCTTATCCTCGGCATAGCCGCCCAGTTCCAGCGCCCTTTCGATGACCGGCGTGAAGTCCTTGTCCGCGCCGATATGCTTGAGTTCCGGATACGAGACTGCTGCTGTGGTGAAAACCCTGTCCGCGTAGCTCGCACGCGGCGGCATCAGGCAGTTCGTGGTGAACAGTACGGGCGCGGGGATGTCGGCAAATTCCTTTTGCTGGTTCTGCCACGCCGTGCCGAAATTTCCCTTGAGATGGGCATACTTTTTAAGGCCCGGGTAGCCGTGCGCGGGCAGCATCTCGCTGTGCGTATAGATGTTGATGCCCTTGCCCTCCGTCTGCTCGAGCAGGCGCTTCAAGTCGTGCAGGTCGTGGCCGGAAACCACGATGAACGGTCCCTTTTCCACCGTCAGCGGCACGGTGGTCGGCTCTGGCGTGCCGTAGGTCTCCGTGTTGGCCTTGTCGAGCAGCGCCATGCAGCGGTAGTTTTTCTCGCCGACCTCCAGCACAAGGGGGAGCAGGTCATCCATGCCCCAGTCCTCGCCGATGGCAAACAATGCCTTGGCAAAAAAGCGGTTGACCTCGCCGTCCGTATAGCCCAGCACCATCGCGTGGTAGGCGTACGCCGCCATGCCGCGGATACCGAACAGGATAAGCGACTTGAGGCTGCGGATGTCCTCGTCCGCCGTCCAGAGCCGCGAGACATCGTAGTCGTCGTTGTGCCCGCAGGGCGACATGCAGGACGCGCAGTCCGGCACAAGACGGCTCTTCTCCGCCTTCACGCGTGCAGTCACATCGCGGATGGCCGCTTCGTCAAAGTTCACATTCGTGAGCGTAGTGAAAAGCGCCTCGATGATGAGGCTCCATGTGCCCTCGTTCACGCTGGGGCTGCCGTCCGTCGCGCGGGCAAGGCCGATGAGCGCGCCGGTCAGCTCGTCCTGCAAATTTGCCGTCTCGGCGCTCTTTCCGCACACACCCGCGCTGCCGGTGCAGCCCGTGCAGTGCGCCGCCTGCTCGCACTGAAAACAAAACATCTTGTTGTCCACCGAAAAAATCCTCCTCATTCTGTGGTCTTATCGATCATAGGATGACTCAAATCGTATCCAGTATTCTCCCGTCCGTCGAGATCGTCACGACCTGCCAGGGGATGAATTTACCGCTATTTTGCAGCGCGGTCTTTGCCGCGTTCTCGAGCCCGCCGCAGCACGGGACCTCCATTCGCACGACCGTCACGCTCTTGATGTCATTTTTTGCGATGATCTCGGTCAGCTTTTCGCTGTAATCCACGCTATCGAGCTTCGGGCAGCCGACGAGCGTAATGTGGCCCTTGATGAATTTCTCGTGGAAGGCCGCGTAGGCGTACGCCGTGCAGTCCGCCGCGATGAGCAGCTTTGCGCCGGAGAAGTACGGCGCGTTCACGGGCACGAGCTTGATCTGCACCGGCCACTGGGAGAGCTGGCTCTCCTGCGCGGCAGGAACCACCGCTTCGCTCGCCGCCTTGTGCTCAAAGGTCTTGAGCTGCATGCCGGGACAGCTGTGGTGCAGTGTCATCCCCTCCTTCTGCATTTTCTTCTGCTTGTTTTCAAGCACCGCCTGCTCGTCGTAGGCCGCGGCCTCGCGCTCGGCAAAGGAAATCGCACCGGTCGGGCACGTCGGCAGGCAGTCGCCCAGGCCGTCGCAGTAGTCGTCGCGCATCAGCTGCGCCTTGCCGTTTACCATGGCGATAGCGCCCTCGTGGCACGCTGCAGCGCAGGCGCCGCAGCCGTTGCATTTATTTTGATCGATCTCAATGATTCTCCGTTTCATTGCAATACCTCCTTGCGTTTTCAAGCGTATTATAGTAGAATGCGGCCAGCAAGTCGGTTGAATTTTCAACGAAAGGCGATTTTTCATGAAAGAATTTTTTCCCATTCTCGCCGCCTCGCCGCTCTTTTCCGGCGTCACGGAGGACGAGCTCGACGCGATGCTCACCTGCCTTGCGGCAAAGATCGAGCAATTTCCCAAGGACGTGTTTCTCCTTCATCCCGGTGACACGGTCGAGGAGATCGGCATGGTGCTCTCCGGCTGCGCGCTCGTCGTGCAGGAGGATATCTGGGGCAACCGCAACATTCTCTCCCGCACCGCGCCGGGGCAGACCTACGCCGCGGCCTTCGCCTGCGCGCCAAACAGTGTCTCCAATGTGAGCGTCGTGACCGAAACGCCGACAACGGTGCTGTTTTTGAACGTCAAGCGCCTTTTGACGGTCTGTCCCTCCGCCTGCGCGCACCACAGCCGCATCATCCGAAACCTTCTGAGCGACCTTGCGGGAAAAAACCTGCTGCTCAATGAAAAACTCACGCACATCGCCCAGCGCACGACGCGCGCCAAGCTCATGTCCTATCTCTCCGCCGAGGCACAGCGGCGCGGCGCGGTCGAGTTTGACATCCCGTTCTCCCGCCAGCAGCTCGCGGACTTTCTCGCCGTTGAGCGCAGCGGATTGTCGCTCGAGCTTGGAAAAATGAAAAAGGAAGGCCTGCTGGACTATCATAAAGAGCACTTCGTGCTGAATATCTGAATTTTGCAAAAAGGGAGTTCCTCTTACCTTCAAGAGGAACTCCTTTTTCATTTTGTTCTCGCTTTATGCAGCGAGCTTTGCGTAGCGCATCAGCATCGTCGCCATCTGCGCACGCGTGGCTTCGCCTTGCGGGACGAGACTTCCATCCATGCCGTTCACAATGCCTGCTGCGACTGCCCAGCGCATCGCCTCGACCGCGTAGAGGCTGACGCTCGCGCTGTCAGTAAACGCGCTCAGATCACCTTGCACATCGGCCTTGACCAAGCCGCGGCTTTGCGCGTAGCGGTAGAGCATCGTCGCGAGCTGCTCGCGCGTGATCTTGCCGTCCGAGCTCGTGCCGTCGGACACGCCATGCTTGACCGCCCAATCCTGCGCGGCGGCATACCACGCACCCGTGCTGTTCGTGTCCGCGCCGTCCATGCGGGCCAAAATCGTCCAGAGCATCGCGCGGGTCGTGGCGGCGTTCGGCTCAAAGCCCTTGCCCGTGCCGGTCATCAGCTTTTCCTCGGTGACGAACTGCACGGCCCCGCTGTACCAGTCGCCCGCCTGCACGTCGGAATAGGGGTTGACATAAGTCCCGTCGTCCGGCTGCGGCTCGTCGGTCTTGCCGTCCTCCGCGGGCTTGGGCGAGGGCGCGGACGTGCCGATCCTCGTGATCGTATACTTGCCGCCCATTGTGACAGTGAAGCTGATCTTTCCGCCTGAGAGGGTGGATTCGATCCGAACACCGTTCGGATCGGTAACGACTGCGCGCGCGTAGTCGCAGGCCACCGTCAGCGTGGGTCGTTTCGATGCCAGAATTTCATCGTTTGCACCCTCACTGCTCAATGTAACGGTCATCGTACTGCCGTTTTCCTCCACGGTCACCTCAGGGTCGAACTGCGCGGAACTGCCGCCGTCATCATCCGCCAGCGCGAAGGTCGCAAGGCTCAACGACAGCGTCAGCGCCAGGAGAAAGGAAAGTAACTTTTTCATGTGCCGCCTCCTCAATTTTCCGTCTCAGCGGCCGAAGCGCTGAACTCAAATGTGCCGACCGCCTTGTCGCTCGCACTGTCGTAGGAGCTGAAGCGCAGCCCGTCCAGCTCGTTTTCGCTGATGGTCACCCCCTGCTGCACGTAAGAGGGATAGTACGGATCGTTCTTCGACCACCACTGCGGGCAGAAATTGGGGTTGCGCCAGTTGGGATAGAAGAACGAAACGCATTCCTGCGTTCTGGCCAGCGGATATGCCATTGTTTTAGAACTTCCATCGAACCGCGGCAGGAAATTGAGGTACTGCGGATTTCCATCTGCGCCCAAAGCGTTGTAGTTCTCTGTGGTCTCAAACGCGGGCATATTCTCTGCAAGGATCGCGCCATTTTCGCCCTTCCGCTTCAGCTGCAGCCCGATAACATCATCGCTGTTCTCCGCTGTGACCTTTTCCCACAAGACCGGCTCCCACGAAGCTTCACTTCCGGCAGCATGGTAGAAGAAGTTCTGCGACATCCACATCGTCTTACCGCAATTGTTCACCAAATCGCAGTCGTTGTTGACAAAGCGGTTTTGTCTTGCCTGCAAAAAGTAGATCTCTTCCAGCGCATCATCCATCAAAATGGCTGTGCTATTGCCGACAAACCAGTTGTCTACCATCTCAAGGTTTCCGCCCAGGTCTGTATCGAGGTGCAGTGCGGTGCCGTTCTTGTAAAACACGGAGCTCCATCCGCCCCACGCTGGCGCACAATCCTCGCTGCTGTGGATCGCGCAGTAGTAGTTCTCAAAGATACAGCCGTTATAGACGCCTTGCCCCTTGCCGTAAATCGCGGAGTTTCGTGTAACCCCATCTGCAAGGTATTCATTTGTTGTTCCATCGCCGATAAAGTGGACACCATCGATATTGCAGGAAACATCGCCGAGTTTCACACCGCCGCGAATCGTGGTGGAAATCAAGTCATCTTCAAATCCCGCGCCGCGCAGCGTCACGAGGCTCAGGGTATCCGGGATCTCGATCTGGCCGTTGATCTCGCCGCTCGGAAGCTGAAAAACAACAAAGTCATTACGCCGGCCCGTTTCTACCAGCTCTTTGATACCTTCATCAAGTTTATCCCAATGCTCTTTGATACCTGCTTTAATACTTTTGCTGATTGTTTCGCCGGTATTCCCTGTCACTGGAACGTAAGTATAGACATTCGGCAGATAGCTCGCCATGCTCATATTTTGAGCGAAAACGATCCCATCACTCTTCTTAACAATGCTCACTTTATAGATCCAACTGCCGACGGACTTCTCCGTAACAAGGTGCTGCTCCCATGTCTCAGTCACAGGTCTCTCAGTATTTGGATCAACGCTGTCCAATTCCACAGGAATCGTGACCGGATAGTATTCGCAGCCGTGGTCGGTCGGCAAAAGCTCCAGTTTGAAAATGTAACCGGCATCTTCGATCTCCTTACGGACATCCTCGCGCAGTTTATAATCATTCTCGATGTACTCAAAAACGCGCGGGGCAAAGAACATATCATAATAGGTTCCATCCTCACGGATCACGCCTCTCTCATCCTGTCCGAAGGGGCCTACATCTCCGAGGTTTTTCTGATATTCCGCCGTGCCGAGATAATAGATTTTTCCATCCCAAGGGAATCTCGTAACCAGATTGTCCGAGATCTCTGCGTATTCATCTGAGTCCTGCTTAATAACTTCCCCTGTAACTTCGTCGCCATAGGAACGGGTACAGGTGATGTTAACGCGGCTTGTATGACGTTCGCCATCAGTATATTCAATGTATCCGGTTGCTTGTTTGCCCGTTGGCTCAGCAAGAACGATTCTCCAAAGGCCATTGTCATCAATTGGATTCAACCCCGTAATGATTGTATTGTCCCATTCCAAATTCTCACCGGATGTGATCATCTTACGACCATTCTGCGTTTGCAGCGTCAGAGCCACCTGATGCACGCCGGCAGGAAGGATCATTCCATCTTCTCCGGAATAGTTCGTGCCGTTGTATTGCAGCACCAGCTCACCGACAAGCGGTGCGCTGCCCGCACGAAGCTGCGCATTAAATTTGTACCACCGTCCGTTGCAGTGGAACATGAGCACATAGTCGGCTTTCTCAGCTTCACTCCAATTCAAGTCCTTAGGAAAGTCTTTCCATAATGCGAATAGTCCCTCCGCATTTGTATGAATTTCAATCTGGCCAAACTTCGTACGAGTTCCGTCTGCCGCTTTCTGAATGGCATAGCATTCAGCCTTACTCTGAAAAAACGTAAGGAATGCTGGCACGACCGCGTTGTCGCTCTCATTCACATAAACCAGCCACGGCAGGCGAACATTCTCATCATACTGATACCGTGTGTAAGAGGTCGCGCCACCTTTTTTCTCGACATAGAGCTGAATGGCTGTCTTTTCATTCTCTTCTGTCGGCAGCTGAGATTTCTCTCCATCGCCGCCCTGCTGAGAATCATTCTCCCTCATTTCAACGGTTTCCTTTCGTTCCTCCGCAGCCGTATTCTCCTCCGCTCCATTTGCTATCGCGGCGATTGGCAGTAAACTCACTACCATCACCAGCGCCAGCAGCATGCTCAGTGCTCTATGCTTCATGTGTGTTCTCCTCATTTCCTACAAATTTCCGGGGTCTGTGCATTCTTTATTAGCATACACGCTTCCGTGCGGGAAAACAATATGCTGGGAGCATACCCTTTGCAAAAAAAGGAGGAAACGTCGCGTTTCCTCCTTTTTCTCTTTAATTGTCCGCCGTTACGATCTGCGAGAGGTCGACGGCGTACCCCGCCGTGTTTTCGACGTTTACCCCGTTGCCTCGGAACACGCAGTTATTGAAATCCAGCGTCTCCGTGCCCGGCATTGCGGCGATGCGCACGGCGGTACCGTTATCTTCGTACACGCTGTCGCCATAGTAGCTGCCCGAGCACGTCGCGCCGCCGCGGTTGTCGAGCCACAGCCCCACGCCGTTGCCGCGGAACGTGCAGCCCGTGGCGTTGACCCAGCTGCCGAGGCCGCCGTAAGCGCCGATCTCCCAGTTTTCAAACGTGCAGCGGTGCAGGAACGCTCCCTCGCTCGCCGAAAGGCCGATGCCCGTACCGTCGCCCACAAAGCGGACGTTCGTGATGTTTGAGGGGTGAATGCCGCGCGTCGCGATCGTCACCGTGCCGGTGAAGGTCGTGCAGCCCTCGCTGCCGACCAGATCGCAGCAGAAATTTTTCATCGTCAGTCCACCCTCGTATGTCACCGCGGGCAGCTGCAAAATGTAGACCGACTTTCGATCCGCCTCGTGCGCGAGGGTGTCGAGCAGCACGTTCAGATCGTCGACCGTCGCCATCGGGTAGTCATTTTCGGTCAGCGTCACGACCGGGACGCGCGTGATCTTGACTGTGTGGCGCAGGCGCAGCGTGTCGCCGTTTTTGAGGTAGATCGTCCAGATGACGTCGCCCTCGCCCTCTTTGAGCTGCTCGGTGTGATAGCTCGGGATGGCCTCGATCGCCGCGTTGGAGTTCGTCGGGATGCATGTCTCGTCGATCTGTAAAAGCGTGATGCCATCGCACGGCGTGGTCGTCACCTCGTAGTGATCCACAAGGGCGAGAAATTCATTCTTCTTGTCCACGCCGCCGCCATTGTCGACAAAAACGCGGGAGCTCGACACCTGGCCGCGCACCTGATCCTCGCGGACCTCTACGGTGAAAAGCGGCTGGCCGAAAAACGGCGCGCCTCCCTGCGATTCAAAGCTCAGCGCCAGATGGAATGTCTGCCCGTCCGTTTCGTAGGTGAGCTCCGCGCCCTGCGCGTCGATGATCTTTCCTCGGTTGGCAAATCCAACCGCCGTTAATGTCACCAACAACACCGCCGTTAGCAAGATCGCCGCGGTGATGCGCCTGCGGCGTTTCGGCTTTGGCATTTCCGCAGGGCGCTTTTCGATCAGCACGCTTTCACAGTAGGGGCAGAACGAAGCGTTTTCGACAAGCAGCGCGCCGCAATGCGGACAGTGCTTTTCCTCAAAATTCATCTCACAGCACCTCCATCAGCGCCCGCGCGCTCTGATAGCGCTGCTCCGGCGCGGTCATCGTGCATTTGCGCACGATGCGTCCCATTTTCCCCGCCGCCATCTCGCGCGAGGGGTGCTTGCCCGTAAGCATGATATTGAGCAGCACGCCGAGCGAAAAAATGTCCGCCCGCTCGTCGGACTGGAAGATGCCGTACTGCTCGGGCGCGGCAAAGCCCGTCGTGCCGAGCACCTGCGTGTCGCTCTCGGACTCGTCCTTGTAGATGCGCGCGGCGTCAAAGTCGATGAGCACGGCGTCGCTGCCGCGCAGGATGACGTTTTCCGGTTTGACGTCGCGGTGCACCGCGCCCATCGAGTGCAGCACATGCAGCGCTTGGCAGAGCTGCATCGTGACCTGCCGCGCTTCCCTCTCCGTGAGCCGTGCCCCCATCAGAAGCTCTGCGAGCGTGTCGCCCTGCACGTATTCCTCCAGCACGGCGGTTTGGCCGTCCTGCTCCGCCGCTTCCATGATCTGCGGCAGATGCGGGCACAGCACCGGCAGCAGACGGCGATAGACCTCGCCGCTGCCGCTGTAGCGGCGGAAGACATAGCGCGTGCCGCTTTTCTTATGCCGCACGACGGAGACAGTCCCGCGCGGGCTTTGCTTCAGCACGCGGAGCGTGTCGTATTCGGTTGTCACAGCCTCCCAAAAGCTCTCGTACAGCGTCATAAATTTCACACCCTATGCAGCCAGCATATTGTTTTCGCCTGTTGAAAACGGTAAAATAAACACGAAGTATTATACTGGGGACTTGAATTTTTGTAAAGGCGGAAGATGGATGAAGATCGATATGGCACGAAAAAGCACGGATAATCTGCGCAGTGAGCTGATGGACACACCTGATCTGACGACATTCCTTGCGGCAAACGAGGACAACTTCTCCTCGGCAAGCGCCGTGGCGCGACTCAACGAAATGCTTGAAAAGAAGGGTCTTTCCAAGGCCGCGCTCGCCAAGCAGTCCGGCATGAGCGAAATATACTTGCACCAGATTTTTGCGGGACGGCGCAATCCCTCGCGCAGCCGCATGCTGTGCCTGTGCTTTGGATTGAGCGCCTCGCTCGAGGAGACGCAGGAGCTTCTGCGCCTGTGCGGCCTCGCCGAGCTCTATCCCAAGGTCCGGCGCGATGCGATCATCATTTACGGGCTGCTGCATGGCATGGACCTTTTCGCCGTCAACGACCGGCTGTTCTCCGAGGACGAGGAAACGCTGTTCTGACACTTATACGCTGAAAAGCGACACGACCAGGCAAAAAGCACCTGCCTTGAAGGCAGGTGCTTTTCCCTATTCTCTTCCGCCCGACGTTTTCTTCGCGCGCTCCAGTGCGCGCCGCAGCGGCGGGAAGAGCACGAAGACGAGGACCGTATTTGACACGCAGTGGATGACGTCATACGGGATGCCCGAGACCCACCATGAAAACGCCATCTGCCATCCGCCGATGAAAAAATACGGAATGGCGCACAGCACGCCGAAGCACAGCCCGTGCAGCCCCGCGATGGCCGCCCAGAGCGCGCGGCTCTCGCTTCTGCGAAACGGCAGCGCGGCGAGCACGACGATCGGTCAGACGTAGAGATACATCAGGTTCCAAAGCCCCGCGCCGTAGAGCGCGATCTCGAGCAGGGCAAAGCCGAACGCCGGATAGAGCGCCTTCGCCCCGTACACTGCCGTGGCCAAAAGCAGCAGCAGCGTGACCGGATGCACGTTCGGAATAAGGCGCAGGCACTCCTTGCCCGCGACCATCAGCGCGCAGAAAAGCGACAGCTCCGCGATCTCGCGGATGCTGAGTCTTGCGGACTTACCAGCCGACATTCAGCACAAAGTCGTACACATCGCCGTCCGCGACGGGCTGGCTGTCCACGCCGAGCTCGGCAAACGTGCCGTTCACGCTGTAGCCCCACCACTGCTGCTCGCTCTCGTCGGCGGTCTCGCCGTCCACAGTCAGCACATAGAGGCCGTACTCGCTCTCTGTGCCCTCGATGAGGTCTTCCTGCTCGAGCGCGCCGCGCAGGTACTCTTCGTCGGTGTGGATGGTGAATGTCGTGTCGTCGCCGTTCAAGTGGTCGACGTTGATGGTGATCTCCTTACCGCCCTGCTGCGTCTCCGGCTTGTTTATCTGACAAATGACGAGCGCGGCAGCCGCCAGCACAAGCACGATGATGAGGGCGATGACGCCTTTGTTGTTTTTCTTCTGCATTTTGCTTTCTCCTTCTCTTGCTGAAAAATGCCGCCTTTGAGCGGCAAAGCGAAGCATTCGATGCCTTTGAACGCTGCGTCGTATTTTACCGTCAAAGCGGCAAAATGTAAAGCCCCAGCCGTCGCGCCGATCCTCCGCCTTTTTTCCGTGCAAAAGGCTTTGCGCATCGCCGCGCGATGCGGTATAATAAATTTTGCGTTCCGCCCGCTTTCGGGCGGACATTGCTGATTCACTTGACCGCGCCGCTTCGGCGCCCGATATACGAAAGGAACATTTTATGGATCTCATTCAGGCCCTTGCTGCCGAGCTCGGCAAAGACCCCCGGCACGTTGAAAACGTCGTGCATCTGCTCGACGAGGGCAACACCATCCCCTTTATCGCCCGCTACCGCAAGGAGCTCCACGGCGCGATGGACGACACGTCTCTGCGCACGCTCGAAGAGCGGCTGCAATACCTCCGTGGTCTTGAAGAGCGCCGCGAGGCGGTGAAAAAGTCCATCGACGAGCAGGGCAAGCTGACCGATGAGCTCGCTGCCGCCATCGACAGCGCCAAAACACTCGCCGAGGTCGAAGACCTCTACCGCCCCTACAAGCAAAAGCGCCGCACCCGCGCCACGATGGCGAAGGAAAAGGGCCTTGAACCGCTCGCCGCGCTGCTCTTCGCGCAGGAGCGTGACTGCCCGCGGCCCGAGGAGGCCGCGCGCAACTTTGTCGACCCCGAACAGGGCGTCGAGACGGTCGAGGACGCCCTGCAGGGCGCGAGCGACATCATCGCTGAGCAGATCTCTGACGACGCCGCCATCCGCAAGAGCCTTCGCGCGCTCATTTCCCGTCATGGCCAGCTTGTGAGCAGGGCCGCGACCGAGGACGACAGCGTCTATCGCCTATACTACGATTTTACGCAGTCTGTCGCCCGCTTGCAGGGGCATCAGGTGCTCGCCATCAACCGCGGCGAAAAAGAGGGCATTTTGAAAGTCACCGTCGCGCTCGACCGCGAGCAGGCGCTCCCGCTGCTGCGCCGCGCGGTCGTGAAGCCCGGCTCCGCCGCCATGGAATTCGTCAAGTCCGCCGCCGAGGACGCCTACGACCGTCTCATCTTCCCCTCGCTCGAGCGCGAGGTGCGGAATCAGCTCACTGAGCAGGCAGACGAGGGTGCCATCGGCCAGTTTGCGCTCAACTTAAAGCCGCTTTTGATGCAGCCGCCGGTCAAGGGCAAGGTCACGATGGGCCTTGATCCCGGTTACCGCATGGGCTGCAAGGTCGCCGTCGTGGACGGCACAGGCAAGGTGCTCGATACCGCCGTGGTCTACCCGACCTACGGCGAGCGGCAGAAAAATGAAGCCATCGCCGCGCTGGCAACGCTCATCAAAAAGCACGGTGTGGAGCACATCGCCATCGGCAACGGCACGGCCAGCCGCGAGACCGAACAGATGGCCGTCGAGCTCATCCGTCAGGTGAACGAGGGCGGTGCGCACGTGAGCTACATGATCGTCTCTGAGGCGGGCGCGTCCGTGTACTCGGCGAGCAAGCTCGCCGCCGAGGAATTCCCGCAGTACGACGTGAACCTCCGCTCCGCCGTGTCCATCGCGCGGAGATTACAGGACCCGCTTGCCGAGCTCGTGAAGATCGACCCCAAGGCCATCGGCGTGGGGCAGTATCAGCACGACATGCCGCAAAAGCAGCTCGACGAGGCGCTGAACGGCGTGGTCGAGGACTGCGTCAACGCCGTCGGCGTGGATATCAACACGGCGTCGCCGTCACTTTTGCAGCGCGTCGCGGGCCTGAACGGCACAACGGCGAAAAATGTCGTCTCGTACCGCGAGGAGAACGGCGCGTTCACCTCACGCGCGCAGATCAAGAAAGTGCCAAAGCTCGGCCCCAAGGCCTTCCAGCAGAGCGCAGGCTTCCTGCGCGTGCCGGAGAGCAGGAGCGTTCTCGACAACACCGCCGTCCACCCCGAGAGCTATGACGCCGCGAAGGCGCTGCTCGATCTGACCGGCCACACGCTCGCCGACGTGAAGGGCGGCAGGCTCGCCGATCTGCCCGATCGCGTCAAGGCCTACGGTGAGGACAAGGCCGCGGGTGAGATCGGCGTCGGCGTTCCCACGCTGCGCGATATCGTCTCGGAGCTCTTAAAGCCCGGCCGCGACGTACGCGACGAGCTGCCAAAGCCCATCCTGCGCACCGACGTTCTTGAAATGAAAGACCTAAAGCCCGGCATGGTGTTGACCGGCACGGTGCGCAACGTCATCGACTTCGGCGTGTTCGTGGACATCGGCGTGCATCAGGATGGACTTGTCCACATCTCGCAGGTGTCGAACAAGTTCATCAAGCACCCGTCCGAGGTCGTGTCCGTCGGCGACGTTGTCAAGGTCGTCGTGCTGGAAGTCAACGAGAAGAAAAAGCGCATCAGCCTCTCCATGAAGCAGGCGAAATAAGTTTCGCCTTGCAGTTGACATAAAAGCTTCCACGGTTCCGGTGATACCGGAACCGTGGAAGTTTTTCATTTTATCGTACGCTGATTTACAGCAAATCGGCCAGTTCCAGCACGAGCTTTTCGCTCTTTTCCCAGCCGAGGCAGGCGTCGGTGATGCTCTTGCCGTAGGTGCCCTCGCTGATCTTCTGGTTGCCGTCCTCGATGTAGCTCTCGATCATCAGGCCCTTGACGAGCGCGTTGATGTCATTCGAGTGGCGCTTGGAGTGCAGGACTTCCTTCGCGATGCGGATCTGCTCTAAGTACTGCTTGCCGGAGTTGGCGTGGTTGCAGTCGACGATGCAGGCGGGGTTCTTGATGCCCTTTTCCTCGTACAGCTTGTGCAGCTGCATCAGGTCTTCATAGTGGTAGTTGGGGCGGCTGTCGCCCTTTTCGTTCACATAGCCGCGCATGATGGCGTGGGCGTAAGGGTTGCCCGCGGTCTCGACCTCCCAGCCGCGGTAGAGGAACGTGTGGTCGCCCATCGCCGCATAGATGGAGTTCATCATCACGCTCAAGTCGCCGCCCGTGGGGTTCTTCATGCCGACGGGCACATCAATACCGCTCGCGACGAGGCGGTGCTGCTGATTCTCGACCGAGCGCGCGCCGACAGCGACATAGCCCAGAATGTCGGAGAGATAGCGGTAGTTTTCGGGATAGAGCATCTCGTCGGCACAGGCAAAGCCGGTCTCCTGCACCGCGCGGGTGTGGAGACGGCGGATGGCGATGATGCCCTCGAGCATGTCGGGCTTTTTGCTCGGGTCGGGCTGGTGGAGCATGCCCTTGTAGCCCGAGCCGTTGGTGCGCGGCTTGTTCGTGTAGATGCGCGGGACGATCAGGATCTTATCCTTGACCTTTTCCTGCAGGGGGACGAGGCGGCAGACATAGTCCATCACGCTGTCCTCGCGGTCGGCAGAGCAGGGGCCGATGATGAGCATCAGGCGGCTGTCACGCCCGTCGAGGATCGCGCGCATCTCTTCCACGCGCGCCTCACGCACCTTGGCGACCTCTTCCGTGACGGGGAACTCTTTTTTAATGTCCATCGGGATGGGCAGTTTACGGATGAATTTTGCATTTTGCTGCATAATGAATACTCCTTGTCAATAATTGACCGATATTGTCTATTATTCTACAGCGTTCCCCGCGGTTCTGCAAGCGCGATTTCATGGCGGGCTGTATAAAGATTCGAAAACGGCACGTGCAAATTCTATCGAATCTCGAAAACGGCGGTCAATTCCGCCCGAGCCGCTTCCAACGGCTGTGCAGCCGCGCTCCTTATTTCGTTTTTTGTTGCCGTGAACCTCATTCGTATAAAAGCAGATGTGTTTCATGCCAGTGCAGTGTATCAATTTTTTGTTTGGTTTTATTTTTCTCTTTTACAGCTTCAGAGCGTTTTCTAAACTTTTTATTGATATTTATGTATTTTAAACGGTTAAATCATACATTTTCGTAATATTTTTATCGGTTGAACTGCGGAAATTATCTCATTTGACTGAATTTAACAACTCCTTTTCGCGATTCCGGATTAGACTGCTGATTGAAAGGGTACGCGGCAGAGTGGTATGTGGCTGCCGCGCGCCGAACCGGACACATAAAAGGAGGAATCATTATGCTGACGATCGAACTCAACATGTACCACGCTGTTGCTCTGGGCGCTTTCCTGTTCTGGCTGGGCGGCGTCATCACCGACAAGGTCTCGCTGCTCAGCCGCTACTGCATCCCCGCTCCGCTGGTCGGCGGACTGTGCTTTTCCATCCTCAACTGCATTCTCTATTCCATGGGCATCGCGTCCATCAACTTCGACGCAACGCTGCAAACCGTTTTTATGATCATGTTCTTCACCACCGTCGGCTTCACGGTCAGTATCCCCGCACTGCTCAAGGGCGGCAAAGCTGTCATCCTGTGCCTTGCCATCTCCATCGTGATGATCCCGCTGCAAAACTTCCTCGGCGGAGGCGTGATGGCGCTTTTCGGGCGCGACCCTCTGCTCGGCATCGGCTGCGGTTCCATCGCCCTGGTCGGCGGCCCCGGCACGGCGGCGGCATTCGGCCCGGACCTTGAAGCCGCGGGCGCGGTCGGCGGCAGCGTCGTCTCCATCGCGGCAGCGACTTTCGGCCTTGTGGTCGGATCACTCATGGGCGGCCCAACGGCAAAGCGTCTCATCGAAAAGCATGATCTGCGTCCCGCTCCGGCGACTGTCGTCGGCGCAGCCCCCTCTGCCGCCCTTGCGACCGACGTGGCCAGCGAGGACGAGCGCTTCATCTCCGACAGCCCGCGCTTTGTCAAAGGCTTCATGCTGCTGCTTCTCGCCGTCGGCATCGGCAATCAGGTCAGCGTATGGCTCACGGCGCTCACCGGCCTCACCTTCCCCGCTTACATCGGCGCGATGCTCGTCGCCGTGGTCGTCCGCAACGTGATGGACGGCGTACATGTCTCCTACCCTGCCGAAGAGATCGACACCATGGGCAATATGTTCCTCTCGATCTTCCTCGCTATGGCGCTCGCGGGCCTCAAGCTCTGGGAGCTCGTCGACCTTGCGATGCCGATGGTCATCTGCCTTGTGCTCCAGTGCGTCGTGATGTTCCTCTTCTCCTACTTCGTGGTCTTCAATGTCATGGGCCGCAATTACGACGCGGCGGTCATGACCGCTGGCTTCATCGGCTTCTCCATGGGCGCGACCTCGAACGCCATGGCCAACATGCAGGTCGTGACGAAGAAATACGGTCCCTCGCCGGTGGCGTACTTTGCCATCCCGATGGTCGGCGGCATGTTCATCGACTTCTTCAACGCCGTTCTAATTGCCGCCAACATCGGCTGGTGGACGTAAGCGAGGTGAGACCATGAGCTATCTGCTCGACGGCATCCGCGCGGTCACACCGCAGCAGTGCGTGATGTATGTGGTGGGCGCGC
>ENA-ORRQ01000123-ORRQ01000123.1-human-gut-metagenome-genome-assembly--contig:-NODE-123-length-77429-cov-6.960801_pt1 | contig 77429 bp, 79 predicted proteins | sample MGYA00242177_ERZ509138 | MGnify/ENA primary metagenome ERZ509138 (study PRJEB26280, sample SAMEA2338628) | human gut metagenome | biome: human gut; feature: human-associated habitat; material: faeces... | reverse complement strand
CTTGGGGGTCAAAGGGGGATATTCTCTTTCCGAGGAAAGAGAATATCCCCCTTATCCGCATCCCCTGCATGGTGCAGGGAACAAGCATTTGCCCCTTGGCAAAAGCAATCGTTGCTGCTATACTACAAAAGGCTCCGTTTGGACACAATTACCGGAAATAATGTTGCCGTTTGGTAGCATTGTACCGGGTGATTGTTTATGGATACCAAACGACTGCGTGACCTGCGCGAAGACAATGACAAGACGCAGCAGCAGATCGCGGATATGCTCAATATGCACCGCAGCGTGTACCGCCGCTACGAGAGCGGCGAAAGAGAAATTCCCGTGTGGGCGCTCATCAAGCTCGCCGACTACTACCGCGTCAGCACCGATTATCTGCTCGGGCTGACGGACGACCCTGCGCGCCGATGAGAGTACTGGTGATTTTCTGCGCGGCGTTTGCGGCGGGCGTTGCGCTCTCGCAGTATTTACTGAGCGCGCAGTGGGCGCTCATTTTGTGCGGCGTGTTTGCCGCGGCGGCGCTTGTCATGGGACTTTGCGGCTGCGCAAACAAGCGCGGGGACTGGGCAAAGCGCGCGTTTTTGTGCGCGCTGGGCTTATGCTTTGCGTTCGGGTACAACACGCTTTATGCGCATTTTATCAAAGCGCCGAACGACGCGCTGCTTGGCACGCAGGACACGGTTGAGGTCGAGCTTTTGGGCTATGCCGAGGAGACGAGCCACGGCGCGAAGGTCACGGTGAAGATCTTGAACCGCGGCCTGCCGGGGCGGGCCATCTACTACGGTGACGCGGATCTTATGGACCTCGAGCCCGGCGCGCACGTGACGGCGGAGGCGCTGTTCAACAGTGCGACCGACCCGACGGGGAAGGGACTGCATCTGCGCAACTTCACGGCCAAGGGTGTCTATATTCTGCTCTATCAGCGCGGCGACCCGACTTATGACGACACAAACGCGGGCGCGCTCAAGTATCTGCCGCAGCGCATCGCAAGGACGCTCGGTGAGACCATTGAGCGCAGCTACAGCGAGCGCGATGGCGCATTTCTGCGGGCGCTGCTGCTGGGCGACAAGAAATATCTCGACGAGGAGGACGCGAGCAACTTATCCGAGGTCGGCCTTTCCCACGTGATGGCCGTCTCGGGTCTGCACTGCTGCTTTCTGGCGTCGCTGATCGGTTCGCTGATGGGCGACAGGCGCAAAAAGCTTCGCTGCGCCGTGACGATCCCGCTCATTTTCCTCTATGCGTTCGTCACAGGCCTGACGCCGAGCATCCTGCGCGCGTGCATCATGATCTCGATGGGCATGATCGCGCCGCTTCTGGGGCGCGACAACGACCCGCCGACGTCGATCTCGTTTGCGCTGCTGCTCATTTTACTAAAAAATCCGTTCGCCATCGCGAGCATCAGCTTGCAGCTGTCGTTTTCCGCGGTGTCGGGCATTATCTGGCTGACGCCGAAGCTCACGAAGCGTGCCCACGGCAAGCACAAGCTTGTGCGCGCGGCGCTGCTGTCATTTTCGACGACGCTCGGCGCGATGGTGTTTTCCACGCCGCTTGCGTGCTACTATTTCGGAACGCTCTCCATTGTGTCGCTTTTGAGCAACCTGCTTTGCCTGTGGCTCGTGAGCGTCGTGTTCGCGCTGGGATTACTTTCGGTACTGATCGCGGCGGCTGTGCCGCAGCTCGGCGCGGCCTGTGCCTTTGTGCCAGCGCTCGGCATTCGCGCCGTGCTTGCCATCGCAGGACTTTTGGAGGAGCTTCCGTTCCACGCCATCTATTTCAACACCGCGTTTTCCGTCGCATGGCTTGCGTACGTGTACGCGATCTTCATCACCTGCGCGCTGGCAAAGCGCGGGAAGTACCGTTATTTTGCGGCGGTGGGGCTTTCCGTCCTGTCGCTCTTCGCCGCGGCAAAGGTCAATGCCCTACACTATGAGCAGGGCGGGCTGAACGTCGTCGCGCTCGATGTTGGGCAGGGGGAGAGCGTGCTGCTCATTTCCGAGGGCCACGCGGCGCTTGTGGACTGCGGCAGCAAAAATTCCTACATCGACGCCGGCGCGATCGCGGCGGACTATCTGCGCTCTGCGGGCGCGACGCTCGACTCCGTGGTGCTGACGCATTATCACGAGGACCACGCCAACGGCCTTGCCGCGCTCTTTGCGCGCGTGGATGTCGATACCATCTACCTTGCCGATATCGACGCGGGCGAGGGTGACCGCGATAAGGTCGAAGCGCTCGCCGAGCGCTACGGCGTGAACATCCACTATGTCACCGAGGTGACGGAGGTCACGAACGGCGCGTCGACAATGAGCATCTATCCGCCGCTCGGCGACAAGGGCGCGAACGAGCTGGGATTGACGATCCTGTGCTCGCTCGGCGATTTCGATACGCTCATCACCGGCGACATGGACGCAAAAACCGAGACGAAGCTCGTCGAGACCTATGATTTACCGGATATCGAGGTGCTGCTCGTCGGGCATCACGGCTCGAAGTATTCCACCGGTACGACGCTGCTCGAATCGGTGACGCCGGAGGTCGGCGTCATCAGCGTGGGCGACAACAGCTACGGCCATCCGACCGAGGAGGCGCTGCTGCGCCTGACGGACGCGGGCATGACGGTCTACCGCACGGACATGCAGGGCAATATATTGATCACAGTGGACTGAGAGGACTACATGGCAGAGAGAAAAACGCCCAACAAGGGCTATCAGAAATTGAAAAGCGACCTGAGCGCGGGCAATATCGGTCAGGTCTACATCTTTTACGGCGAGGAGAGCTATCTGCGCGAATACTACCTCGGCGAGATCAAAAAAAAGCTCGTCCCCGCGGGCTTTGAGGAGTTCAACTACCACCGCCTGAGCGGCAAGACGCTGACGATGCAGGAGCTGAACGAGGCGGTCGAGGCGATGCCGATGATGGCCGAGCGTACGCTCATCGTCGTGACGGACTGCGACCTCTTCAAGCTCCCTGAGGAGCAGCGCACGGCGCTCATCGCGCTTTTGAACGATTTCCCGCCGTACTGCTGCCTTGTGTTCGTGTACGATCTCATTGAGTACAAGCCGAGCAAGACGTATAAAAAGCTCTACGAGGCGCTCGACAAAAACGCGCAGAGCGTCAAGTTCGAGGCGCAGGAGCGGAGCGACCTCATCAACTGGATCGCGCGGCGCTTCCGCGCGCTGGGCAAGGGCATCGACGCACAGACGGCGGAGCACCTGATCTTCACCTGCGGCGCGCTGATGACCGGCCTTGTGCCGGAGATCGAGAAGATCGGCGCCTACGCCAAGGGAAAGAACATCACGACCGATGACATCAACGCCGTGGCCGATCCTGTGCTCGACGCGGTGGTGTTCGATATGACGAACGCCATCACGAAGCGCGACTACGGCCGCGCGTCGGAGCTTTTGGGTCAGCTGCTCAAAAAGCAGGAGGAGCCGTTTGTCATTCTGGCCGTTATCAGCAAGGAGCTGCGGCGCATCTACACCGCGCGCATCGCGCTCGACAACGGCAAGGACAAACTCTGGCTCATGGAGCTGTGGGGGATGCGGTCGGACTATCCCGCGCGCTTACTGATGGAGGCGGCGCGCAAGACGACGAGCGAGTGGTGCAGCCAGAGCCTTCTCATGTGTCAGCGGCTCGACCAGCGCATGAAGAGCGAAAAAGGTATCGACAGCGAGGGCGAGCTCAAGCTGCTGCTGATGCGCCTTGCACAGGGGAAGTGAATCTATGGCAAAGCCGAAGGTAAAGGAAGTCATCGTCGTCGAGGGACGGTACGACAAAAACACGCTCTCACAGGTCGTGGACGCGGTCATCGTGGAGCTCGGCGGCTTCGCCGTGTTCAACGACAAGGAAAAGCAGGCCTTTTTGCGAAAGCTCGCCAAGGAGCGGGGCATCATCCTCTTCACCGACCCCGACGGCGCGGGATTCGTGATCCGCAACCGCGTCAAGGGCAATATCCCCGAGGGTCGTGTGCTGCAAGCCTATGTGCCGGACATCTACGGCAAGGAGAAGCGCAAGCGCAAGGGCGGAAAAGAGGGCAAGCTCGGCGTTGAGGGCATGAAGCCGGAGGTCCTGCTCGATGCCCTCCGCCGCGCGGGCGCGACCATTGATGAAGAAAGCACTGTAAAGGGAAAATCCATCACAAAGGCAGATCTTTACGACCTCGGCCTGATCGGCCCGGAGAGCGTGGAAAAGCGCAAGGCGCTGTGCAAAAGGTTGGAGCTTCCGGAGCATTTGAGCGCCAATGCGCTCGTGGAGGTGCTCAATCTGCTGATGAGCAGGGAAGAGCTTGAAAAGCTCTTCCAATGAAGAGCGAAATTATCCCTGCGTGCCAGCAGGGAACGGGGCAAGGGGGGCTGTTCTCTTTCACAAAAGAGAACAGCCCCCCTTTAAATCCCCCAAGAGAAAGGTTTTGACATTGCGAGATTGGGGCTTGAAGAGGTGCACAGCCTGCGGAATCGGGAGCCTGCGTGGCAGCATCGCATCGCTCACTGCCATTGGCGCTGCGATACGACTTGCCTCTGCTCCTATTATCCGCTGCCGCTCTGCTGATCTCGTTTTGGTACAGCCTAATCACCGTCTACCGATAGTGCGTATATTGCGGCGAGCGCCAGCAATGCCGCCTTGGCAGGCAATGGCAAGTTTGTACAAATCTGAAGTAGTCGGAAATTGCGTAAGGGTAACGAATCGCAGGCAAAGCGACAGCGAAAATAGAAGTAGGCCAAATCGTATAGAAGAACTAAACGCGGCAACGCCGCGCGCAGGTATTTCCATTCCGGAGGCATCAAGGTCATTCAAGCCCGAGACTGCCAATCTAAACGCCTTTCTCTTGGGGTTCCAAAGGGGATATTCTCTTTCGCGAAAGAGAATATCCCCTTTGTCCCGCACCCCTGCACCGGTACAGGGAATCTGCAAGCATATTATGCTTGCAATAACTCCCAATACGGGATATAATATTTCATTATCGAAAAAAATCCCGCAGAGCCTTGATTTTTCAGCGCTCGGCGGGATTTTTGTTACTAATTTGTTACTAATGCGATACTAACGGATTATAATTGTGCATTCGGTAAAAGCGAATTCTGCGTATAAAAATCAGGCGATTTTCTGAACAGCGGCTCGCAGGACGGCGATCGTCTCATGCGTGTAGTGAGCCGTGATATCGCTGCGGGTGGAGTGTCCCATAAGCCACTTGACGGTGAGCTCGTCGACATTGGCCGTGTGCAGCAGTGTTGCAAAGGTGTGACGGCACCAGTGTGGCGTCGCGTTCGGAACGCCGATTTTTTTCATCAGTGCGGAAAAATAGGTACGGTAACGGTCGGAATCAACGGCAGCACCGTTTTCGTCGCAGATGATCGTGTCACCATTGCGGGCGAGCCAGCGGTCGAGATAGGGGCGAATCTTCGGGTGAATGGGAACAATGCGGTTTCGCCCGGCCTCGGTCTTCAAGCCGCCTTGCAGGTAGCCGCCATCCTCGGGGTGATAGGAAAAGCGGGTGAGCGTCAAAAACTCGGTAATGCGGAAGCCGGTATAGCAGAGGATCAATACGGTATCGGCCCAGGGCTCGCCGGAGGCAGCGAGCTTTTCGAGGCTCTTGAGCTGCGTATCGGTCAGCGCGCCGCGCGGATTCTTTAGGTCGACGGACGGTACATCAAGATACTGCGAGTAGTCCTTGCCGAGGATATCACGCTCCATCGAGTAAGAGCACAGCTGCTTGATCAGAGACGCGACGTTATTGATCGTGCTTTGCGAGCGACCGGCCGCCTCGCGTTCGTCAAGAAGATGTTGCCAGTCATCCAGAGTGATGGAGCGAATTTTTCGATCTGCGTACCGGCTGACGCATTTATTCCACGCGGAATTGTGCGCGGCGATGCTCTTCGGATTCAGTTTGCGATAAGTGCGGGCATTCCAGCCGTCAAAGACCTGCTGTAGGGTAACATTCATGCGGTCGGCGGTGGGGGCCTTGCCTTCGAGGCGGTTGCGGTTATACTCGTCGAGCGCGGCCTGGGCGTCGGCGGCTTTCTCGTGGTAAGAGAGGGCACGCTGGACGATATGCCCGTATTCATCGCGCGCGGAGACACGGACCATATAGGGGCGGCGGCGATTGCCGGATAGCTTGACGATCGAGCCGCTGCCATTTGCGCGTTTCATATAGCAGCACCTCCTTTGCTGGGAAACATTACAGGTGGAACGGCGGGGCGGAATGGTATATACTGTTCTGCGGCGCCGAATACAATCATCGGGAGCTTCTGAGGGAAAGAGAGGTCACAATGTCTGACCGACTTGATCGAGAGATCCTTGCCAAGTTCCGCGAGCTTACCCCTGAGAATCAGGAAGTTATTCTTGCTTACTTAGTAGAAGTTCTATTTGGGCCAGCAGCATCTTCTTCTGATCGTCGGTAAGCCGGCGAACCAATTCCATCAAGCGCGCTTCCAATGGGGAAAGGCCGTCGACCTTCGGGTCGGCGGTTTTTTCTATCCCGCTGCCGTTAAGCAGATATTCAGGGCTCACCAAAAGGATTGAGGCCAGCGGGGCAAGAACATCCAAGGGCATTTTTTCAATATCGCCATTTTCGTATCTATAAATTGTAGAAGGAGAGCAGCCGAGCTTGTCGGCGACATATTCCGCCGAGAAACCAAGTTGTTTTCGGCGGGACTTCATGCGTTCTCCGGTAGTCATATGCATCACCTCGGGGACTATAATAATCGCAAATTTGCAAAAACGCAAGCATAAATTTGCGAAAATGCGAAAATAATGCTTGACTTGCGGAAATGCGAGTGGTATAAAAGAAAATAGAAACTCGCATTTATGCAAGAAAGGAGTGCAAAGAATGAAGACTAACGTCAAAGAGTTAGTGGATATGATGAAGTCAAAGGGCATCGGTGTGCCCGAATTGGCTCAGAAAATTGGGGTTGACGCCTCGACGCTGTACAGGAAACTGGGGGCTGGTGGTGAGAAATTCACCATCGGCGAGGTCCATCGTATGATGGAAGCCATTCCGCTGTCGAACGAGGATGCCAACCGCATTTTTTTATCCATTAACTCGCATTATTGCGAGAAAGGAGCGTGAAGGGAATGCAGACTTTGAAGATGGCGACGACGTGGGACGTTTACCACGGGGCAACGCCGGAGATCGAGGCGACGGTGCGCAGCGAGGAAGCCTTTGAGGCGCTGCGACAAGCTATTAAAAAAATGAGCCGCCAGCGGGTCAGGCATGGCGGCTCGAGGATCGAGTATCACATCAAATTAGTCGAGTGAAAGGAGAACACCATGCCGAGAAGAGTGACGGCGGACGTGCCGAGCGAGGGTGACATCCTGCGCTACAACAACGTGCCGGTGGAGCTGGCGGCAAAGTTCATCGGGTGGTCGGACGTGACGATCCGATACGCCTTGCAGGAAGAGCGCGCGCCGTTCGGCATTGCGGCGCAGAACCCGAAGACGGGCACCTGGGCCTACAACATCAGCCCGGGCCTACTCATCAAATACAAGAACGGCGAGCTGCAAGCCTACAAGCTCAAGGATCTGTCGCAAATGCTGGCCGACCACGCGGAGCGGATCATCGAAACGCGCGTGGGCACGGTGAGCCAGGCGATTGGAAAAATTTTAGGAGGATGCACGACATGAAAAAGAATCGCACGAGAGAAGAGAGGGCGCTGCGTTACGCGGCGGCGCTGCTGCGGCTGACGGTGCTGCTGTGGATCGCGGTGCTGCTGCTGTGCCTGCTGGAACCGGGGTGCCTGGCGGCGGACATGACCGCGGGCGCGGCGGCGGAGACCGACCCGGCGGTCACGTGGCTGGCAGCGGTGGGCGCCGGATGGCTGACGTGGCGCGGGATGGTGCTCGTCTTGAAGCTGGACGAGCCAGGGAGAAAGAGAGGGGCGCGCAGATGAGCTATTTATCCTCGGGCGCGCAGCTGCTCGGCAATCTTGAGCACACGGCGGCGGAGCTGCTGGAAACGACGATGCAGGAGCGTGGGCGCGGCTTTGCGAGCGATAACGAGAGCTGGGCGGAGATCAAAGCTCATCTTGAGCGCGCGAAGAAGGCGACGGGCGACCTTGAAAAGGTCCACAAGGAGATGTGGGACGCCATCAAAGACCAGAACGAGGACGCCTACGGGGCGCTGGCGAACGAGCTGACGCGCGCGGGCGCTGCGCTGGCGGCGGAATGGATGGTCGTCTCGGTGCTCGGCAAGATCGCCGTGGAGATGACGGGAGAGTGAAGCGCACATGGACGACAAGCGATTTATCGCGCCGCAGACGAGGCCGACGCTGTGCTGGTCGTGCGCGCGGGCGTGCGGCGGCTGCTCGTGGACGGAGCGAGACCCGAAGACGCACGCGGTCCGCTTCGAGCCAGTGAAGGGCTGGGAGGCGGAGAAAACGACGATCAACGGCTCGAAAAGCGAGCACGGCGAGAAGTGCTACCGCTACACGACCGACAGCTACCGCGTCGTGCGCTGCCCACTGTACGTGCCGGACCGGCGGACGAGAGCCAAAAGCACCATGCCGGAATGGGCCATGCAGGCCGCGAACGCATGAAAAAGGCGGCTGACCGATGGCACCGGTCAACCGCCACGAAGAAAAACACACATGAAAGGAGATTTTCTTCCCCGCCATTATAGCATGCGGCGGGGAAGAAGTGCAAGGGAAATGAGTACGATTCAAGATGCCATTGCCGCCATTGAGGGCCAGCAGCCGAAAGAGCGCTCGGCGGTGTGGATGGTGGGCGAGCAGCTGAAAGATATGGTCCGCGGCAACGAGGCCGCGGCGGCACTGCTGCTGACAGACCTGACGCAGAACAAGGAGATGACGCTCGCGGCGGCGGAGAAGAAGATCGCCGAGCGAGCCAAAAAGAACAAGGTCGGCAACTGCGGGTGCGTGACGCCCGCGGAGGCCGAGGACATCCTGCGTGAGTTTTTCGGTCTGCCGGAGCGCGGCACAGCCGCAGCGCCGCAGACGGAGAGGCGCAAGGTCGTGGACCTTGCGGACTTTTTATGAGCCGCCGCACAGACGCCGGATGGGAGAATCTGGCGGACAAGCTGCCGTTCCAGCCATGTGGAGACCTGCAAAACGACGTGCTGGAAGATATCTACAACAACGACATACTCGGGACAGGGATAATGCTTTACAGCCGTGAGAGCGTGGAGACTGCGGATCCTATTGCGCAGATCATGAACGCGGAAGGCTGGGACCGCTGGGAGAAGTCTCGGAAGCGCCGCTGGGGCGCGCGCTGCACCTGCTCAGCCTGCGGAGAAGAGTTTTTTGCGGGCTATGTCAGCGACAGCGGTACGAGCGGCATTATCTTGAGGCAGGGCGAGGACGGACAGATTTATGACGGCTACGTCGACAAGGGAGACGACGATGCGCAAATCTTCTTTGACGACGAGACGATCGTTTGCCCGCGCTGCTACCAGAGCATGGTCGTGACGCGGCGGAGCGAGCTGCGGCAAGGGCGCACGCTTCAAGCGTTGCAAGCCGAAACGCTGAACATTGACGGATATCTCGCGGTGCTCTATTGGATGGTGGCGCGATATCAGGACAACACGGGAACAGATGTCACGACGTTCTCGCCGCACGCGGCGCTGATCGTGGACCGCTGCGGCGTGCTGCGGCGCTTCCGCGCGGTGCGCCACAGTAACGAGGCGCGTGACGTAACGTGGACACCCTGCAAGCAGAGCTGCGACCCGATGCAGCAGCCCTATTACTGCCACGGCGCCGTGAACGGACGACAGGTCGGCGGCTGGGTATGCGCCTACGGCCCAGAGCTCGGCGGAACGACGGGCGAGAAGACGGCACTGGACAAATACATCGGCGCGGGCGGAGCCTGGCCGGGGGCGTATCTGCACGTCTGGCGCAAGCACCCGCAGGTGGAAAACCTGATGCGGCAGGGGTTCGGCGATGCGGTGACGCAGACCATTGACAACTATCTGGACATGTGCGGCAACTATTCCATGCTGCGCGACGCACCAAATATTCCGTGGGTCGATTGGAGCGAGACGAAGCCGCACCGAATGCTCGGCATGAGCAAGGAAGCCTTCCGCGAGGTGCGCGGGAAGCATTGGAGCGAAGGCACCGCGCGGTGCTGGGCGAGCTACCGAATGCTTGTAAAGAACGCGGACGCGCTGCAATTCGTGCAGGAGGTCGGCAAGCTCGGCCTGAACGACATGGAAAAACTGCTGGGTGCCTATCGGGCCGTCGAGACCGATCTGCACCCGACGCATGTGGTGAAATACCTTGAAAAGCAAAAGCGGCTGAAAGGCGGCGTGCAGCTGTTGCTCGATTACCGGCGCGTGCTGCGGGCGATGTGGCTGGCGGACCAGAACGAAACGCTTTGGCCGCGCGACCTGCAAGCGGCGCACGACCGTGTAATGGAGATGTACGCGGCGCACGAGGGCGTGAAGTACTACTCGGCGGATTTTACGCCGGTCTACATCCGGCTCAAGGCGCTGGAATGGACGGACGGCGAGCTCTGCATCCGTATCCCGCAGGAGGAGCGGGAGCTCATCGACGAAGGGAAGACGCTGCGGCACTGCGTGGGTACCTACGGCAGGACGCATTGCAGCGGCAAGCCGATCTTCTTTGTGCGGCACTACCGCAGGCCAGAGCGAAGCTATTACACGCTGAACATCGACCTGACGCGGGCGATGCCGAAGGAGATCCAGCTGCACGGCTACGGCAACGAACGCCACGGTGAGCGCAAGCAGTATGAGCACGGCATCCCGAAAAAGGTGCGCGACTTCTGCGACAGATGGGAGCGCGAGGTGCTGACGCCGTGGTTTATGGAGGAACAACGCAAAAAGTTCGCTGGAACGAACAAAGTGGACAAGAAAGCGAGGAAAGGCGCATGAGCGAAACAATGGAAATGGCCGTGGCCGGCGAGGTGCGCAGCATCACCGCCATCACGGACGAGATCATTTTTTACAAAAATGTCGGCGGACAGGCCGTCATCGAGATTGGCAAGCGGCTGATCGAGGCAAAGGCACAGCTCAAACACGGGGAATGGCTGCCGTGGCTGAGCGAAAAAGTGGAGTTTTCGGAGACGAGCGCGCAGCGATTTATGCAGCTTGCGAGGGAGTACGGAAATACCTCACTGGTGGGGGATTTGGGGACCTCGAAAGCCTTGGTATTACTGGCTTTGCCGGCATCTGAGCGAGAGAATTTCGCAAGCGAAAAACACGTTGTCAACGGGGAAGAAAAAAGCGTCGCCGAGATGAGCAAACGCGAGCTTGAAGAGGCCATCCGGCAGCGCAAGCTCGCTGAGCTGGAACGCGACAAGGCGCGGCGCGAATTGGACGAACAGCGCAAGGCCAACGAGGAGGCTGCGGCGGAAGCACAGAAGGCGCAGGACGCGGCGGACGCCGCCCGCGCCGAGGTGGAAAGCGCGCAGGGAACGGCGCTGGCCGCGCAGGAGCGCGCGGCGGAGCTGGAACGGGAATTGAAAGCGCTGCGCGAGAAGCCCGTGGATGTGGCAGTGCAGACCGTGGACGCGAGTGAGGAACAGATCGCGCTCGCGGTGGCGGAAGCAAAGAAGGGCGCGGAAGCGGAGAAGGTGGAGGCGCTCGGCAAGAAGGCCGAGGAGCTGAAAAAAGCGAGGGACGAGCTGAAAAAGGCGAAGGACGAGATGGCGGCCGCGGCAGAAAAGGCCGAAAAGGCAGAGGACGAGGCGGCGGCGCTGCGCGCTGAGCTGGACAAGGCCAGAAAAAGCGCCGCGGCGATGGACAACAAGGAACTCGCGGAGTTTGCCGTCCTGTTCCGGCAGGCACAGGAGACGGTGAACCGCATGACGGAGATCGTCGACGAGCTGGATGAGGAGAGCCGCCCGAAGATCTACCGCGCGCTGGGCGCGCTGCGGGACATGATCGCCGAAAAGGCAGGTGAGGGCGCGTGAAGCGCAGCGACTATCTGAAACTCTGCGTGAGCGCGGCGATGCTCAGCTACCGCAAGCCGAAGGTGTTGTACGCCGGGATCGAATATTACCCCGAGGGCTATGAGCTGCGATTCGACAAGAGCGGCAAGGCGGTACATAGAGCGATCCTGCGGGACGCGAGCAAGCACAACTGCCTTTTCTACTGCCCGCTGGCGAAGGTGCAGGAGGTGGAGGCATGAGGCCGACCGCCGGAGAGAGCGCCATGCTGAAAAAGTGGAAGCGCAGGCTTTGCCTGCAAGAGTGGCGAATAAGCCTTGAAACACACCTTCGGCCCGAGGAAATGTCAATGGATGGCGTGGCGGGCTGCACTGAATGGTCGGAAGCCATTAAGACTGCTCGCATTGAGATCATCGATCCCGCCCACTACGGAGAACGCATCGTGCCGTTCAGCTTTGAAAAGACGCTGGTGCACGAGCTGCTGCACCTGAAATTGACGTTCTGGTGCCAGAACGAGGATAGCGTGAGCGACCGGCTCATGCACCAGATCATTGACGATCTGGCGAGGGCCTTCACGGAGATAAATGTATGAGTAAAGCGGTTTTAATCAGTATTCGCCCGAAGTGGTGCGAGAAGATCGCGAGCGGCAATAAGACGATTGAAGTGCGCAAGACGCGGCCGAAGATAGACACGCCGTTTAAGTGCTATATCTACTGCACGCTGCCAAAACATCCGCATGAGGACTTTATTGCGACGGACTATCCAAAGCCGCAGTTTTACGGCGGAGGCAAGGTCATCGGGGAGTTTACCTGCGACCGGATTTACGAGGTTGAAACCAAAGCGCGCGGCGGCAGCTACTACGTTAAGAACGAAGACCAGCCGACGACGAATTTTATCGCACGGCAGTCCTGCCTTGATCTCAAGGATATGCACGATTATCTGCACGCGCAAAAGGGCTACGGCTGGCACATTTCTAAGTTGGAAATCTACGATACGCCGAAGGAACTGATAGAATTTCACATTTGGAAAAAATGCAAATCATGCAGCAAAAGCGGGTACGAAAGCACAGCCTGTATCTATGATGAAAATTGCATGATTCCAGCGGCGATTACTAAAGCACCGCAAAGCTGGTGCTATGTGGAGGAGGCGCACGATGAATAGCATTCAGGCGAGCCAGATCATGGGCGGGAACGGGGCAAAGGCGCGCAAGGCGGCTGACCTGTACCCGACGCCGCCGGGGGTAACGGTGGCGCTGATGCGCTTTCTCAAGCTGCCAGCGGGGACGGATGTATGGGAACCGGCCCGTGGGCAAGGAGACATGGTGCGAGCATTGGCGGACTGTGGGATGGCTGTCTACGGCGCGGATATCCGCGACGGGATAGACTTCCTGACCACTCGACAGCCGGGAAACGCACGTGCGGCTGACTGGATTATCACGAATCCGCCGTTTTCGCTGGCGGACGAGTTTATCCGCCACGCGGCGGAGATCGGCAAGCCGTTTGCGATGCTGCTCAAGGCGCAGTATTGGCACGCGGCGAAGCGGGCGCAGCTCTTCCGCGAGATCCCGCCGAGCTACGTTCTGCCGCTGACGTGGCGGCCGGACTTCCTCTTCAAGGAGCGAGACGGTAAAAAGGGCGCAAGCCCGCTCATGGATGTCATGTGGTGCGTGTGGCTGACGCCGCAGATGCAGGGCGTGCAGACGGTATTTAAGCCGCTGATGCGGCCGGAGAAAGAAAGATGACCGGCTATGGGAATCAGCCGATCTCGCAGCAGGCGGCAAAAGAGCTGCTGGTGCTCGACCTCGGAGACAAGGTGTTTTTGAGCCGCGAGAAGATTGAGCAATGGTACGACGCATGGGGCGGCAAGTGCTACGTCAGCTTTTCCGGCGGGAAAGATTCGACGGTGCTGGCCTATCTGGCTGCACAGGAGTTATCGCGCTATCGCACGCCGGTCTATCCGCTGACGCTGGTATTTGTCAACACGGGCCTTGAGTATCCGGAGATACAGCACTTTGTCAACGATTATGCGGTGTGGCTGCAAAGGCAATTTCCACGGATCGAGGTACAGCTCGTGCGGCTGCGGCCAAAGCTCAACATCCGGCAGGTCATAGCAAAGTACGGGTATCCCGTCATCGGCAAAAAACAGGCGCGCTTTATCCGCGATCTGCAAAACGCGCACGGGCAGAACGATGCAACGGTCAATCTGTATCTGACCGGCTACAACCGGCAGGGCGTGTACTGCTCGACGATGAAACTGGCGGACAAGTGGCATTATCTCAAGGATGCGCCGTTCCGAATCAGCGAACAGTGCTGCGACGTGATGAAAAAAACGCCAGCCAAACGGTACAACGCCGTGAGCGGTTGCGTGCCGTTTACTGCGATGATGGCGAGCGAGAGTCAGCAGCGCGAAAAAGAGTGGAAGCGCACGGGCTGCAACGCCTTTGACGGCAAGCGCCCTATGAGCAAGCCCATGAGCTTCTGGACAGAGCAAGATGTGTTGAATTACCTGCGGGACGAAAACATCCCGTATTGCAGCGTATACGGCGACATCGTGGCAAGCGACGGCGAAAATGATTATCCGTCGACGCTCATCGAAAAGCCGCTGCACTGCACGGGATGCCAGAGGACGGGGTGCATGTTCTGCGCGTTTGGGGCGCACCTCGAAAAGGGCGAAAACCGCTTCGAACGAATGCGGCAGACGCACCCTAAGCACTATGACTTCTGCATCGGCGGTGGGGCTTACGATCCTGCTGACGGGATGTGGAAGCCAAACGAAAAGGGCCTCGGCTATGGCCGAGTGCTGGATTTTATCGGAGTGAGGTATTGAGCATGCAGATCGGAGAAACGTATAACTGGGTGCCGACGAGCTGGGAGGGTCGAACGGGATCGTCTCAGCGCTCGGCAAGAAAGGCGGGGTACACGGGAGAATCGTGTACATCAACGAAAACCATCGGTATTTTACGGCGGAGGCGAACGTCGGCGGCGTGGTCATCCGCGAGAGCTTCAAATTTTAAGGAGGGTGCAGACATGTTGAGCTATAAGAACGAAAACGGAAAAGTGAAGGAACTGGCGGCCGGGGGGTCGATGGGAGACCTGCTCGCCGAATCGGCCTACCTGCTCACGGCGGTCTACAGTATGCTTGCGCGCAGAGACAAAGCGGCGGCGGAGATCTTCAAGGTAAGCATGATGATGGCCGTGAGAGACCCGGAATCGCCGGTATGGCAGGACCTAAAGCCGGACTGCCTCAGCATCGCACAGCGCGTCAAGCCGAAGGAGGGCAAGAGCGATGACAAGTGACGAGGTTTTGACGGCGCTGCGGTGCTGCGCAAGCGACAACTGCAACGGATGCCCGAGCCACAATAGAGGCCTGATCGGCACGAACTGCATCGGCAGAACGATGCGGGAAGCGGCTGATTTGATCGAATTCCAGCAGCAGGGCCTTGAGGCGCTGACGAAGATGGACGAGGGGCTGAAAAAGCGGGGCAGCACGCTGAAAGAGTTTCTGAGCCGCAGCGACGAAGTCGTACTGGGGCACATGGACCCGACGGGGCCGAGGGGAGAGCCGGGTGTTATAGGAGATGAGGGATGCGGCGGAGACGCCCCTGAGCCGAGAGGGCCTATCGGGCCGCGCGTCATAGGGGACGTTCCAAGATGCCCAGCGTGCGGGTCAAAGAACATCTTTTGGAACGCGGAGAAGGATATTAACACCTGTGCAGACTGCGGGTGGCAGGACAAGGAGGGCTGACGGATGATGGACTATCCCTATTTTTCCTTACGCGATCTGCGCAAGATGGAACGCACGCTGGCAGTCTCGGACGCGGCATTCGGAAGATATTGCAAACGAACACAGAAGAAGCGGCGCAGGGATGCGCGGCGGAACAGGAGGAAATGATGGTTTCGGACGAGGCATTGAAAAAGCTGCAAGAGCAGATTGCGGCATGGCCGATGGAACGGCGATTCGTGGTGCAGCAGCTCATTCGGGATTATTTGAGGAACCGGGAAGAGCTGCGCGCCTATGAGGCGACAGGGCTGACGCCGCGTGGGGTCGAAATCCTCAAGGAAGAAAAGCTCAGCAGCGACGGTATGATCCTGCTCGGGCGGCTGATGGGCAAGAAGCTACACGAGATCGGCTGCGAACGCCTGCGCGAGCTGGTCGAGGCCGGCGCGGACGGGCGCGCGATCACGCTGCCGTGCAAGCTCGGCGGCGAAGTGTGGGCGCCCGGCTGCGGCAGAACGGTGAAACTGCGCGTCGTCGAGGCGGCGCCGCTTCTGCAAGGCGAGGACGGCGAGGGCTATGAGAAGCTGAGCGACTTCGGAAAGACATTTTTCGCGACGAAAGAAGGAGCGGAGGAGGCAAAGCGAAATGAATGGTTTACTTGAAAAGCTGCGGCGGGGCGCGATCAGGGCGCTCGGCGGGTACGTCGAGCAGGTTCCGCCGCCGAAACCGCAGGACACGCCGCTCATCAAATCGGAGAGCCGGAGGGTCGAAAAGATCACGGCAAAGAGCCGCATCTGCTACAAAGAGCTCGATGGAGACCGCACCAGACAATGGGCGATGCGGCACACAAAAGAGGACCTTGTTGAATTCTTGATGCAGAAGATACTGGAAAGCGGTGCAATCGTCTTCGAAGAGAACTGTATCGAGAGCCGGTACGATGACATCGAGCTGCGCGCGACGGTGTACGTCGCGATGCCGGAGAAGTAAAGGAGGGAATGAAGCGTGAAACGACTGACGAACGAAGAGGTCAGAGTGGACGAGAGCGTGGACCGGTATCTCGGCCCGCTCGCCGACCTTGAAGGCATGAAGCCGAAGCTGCTGGACCTGATTCTGAACGGTCCGGTGCTGAACGGTGTATCGAAGGACGTGCTGCGGCAGATCATTCGGCAGCTCTACAGCGCGCTTGCCGCTTACGAGGACACGGGCATAACGGCGGAGGAGATCACGGCGACGGCCTCGCTCCCGATGTTCGTCAAGGTGGCTTCGGCGGCGTTGGGCACCACGCCCGACCACCTGCGCGAGCTGGTTGACGCCGACAAAGAAGGACGCACGGTGACGGTACCGTACTGCAAGAACTGCGAGTACGGGGAGGCTTACGACCGGACGGACGGCAAAAAGGGAATATATTGCCACTGCCCGCGCTCGATCCTCCATTACGGAAACGGCAGCATTTTCACGCCCGTGCGGGAAAATCTCGATTTTTGCAGTTACGGCAAGCCAAGGGAGGGCTGACGGATGGTGCGGGTATTTTGTGACCGGTGCGGGCGGGTCATCACGGGGATGAGCGCGCACGAGCGCGTGAGCGTGACGGCGAGCGGCGCGGGCGGCGGGGAGATCGCGAAGCTCGACTTCTGCACATACTGCGCGGACTGGGCCATCAACACGCTGATGCGGCGGACGATGCTCGGCGCGGGCGAGAAAAAGGGCGCGAAGGCGGACAAGCCCGCGCCCATCGCGCCGCCGAAGAGCGAAAAGGACGGCCTTACGTGGACGGCGGGACAGGACAAGCGGCCGGCCGCGGAAGCGCCGCCGCCCGAACCGCTCCCGACGCTGAGCGTCAAGGGCTACGGCGCGGCGGAGAAGCGGAAAATCTTCGACGCGCTGGTGCGCTACAAGGTGCGGACCGGCCCGGGGTGGACGGAGCGTGTGAGCAAGGCCTGCGGCGGGGACGTGAGCCGCGAGACGCTGCGCGCGATCGTTATGGATGGGCTGATGGTCGACATCCACGTATGGCGCGTCATTGAGCGGGGGCTCAGCGACCTGGGCGCAATGGAGAAAAAGGCATGAAGGTGACGTTTATTTTGCAGGCCGACGTGCCGGAGAGCGCTATCCAGGGCATCAAGGAGCGCGCGGCGATGGACCTTGAGCGCTACGGCGACGTGAAGGTCGCGAAGATCCTCGTCGAGAAGCCGCGCGAGCACGAGCAGTTACATCTTTAATCACGCCTGCGGGCGAAAAAAGAAAGGAAACAGAACCATGAAACAGTACATCGGAACAAAACTTATCGAGGCGGAAAAGGCGTATCGCGTGGATGGCAAGGTTGTTACGCTCGCGGAGAACAAAGTACCGTGCGGCTACAAGGTTGAGCGCGGCTACAAGGTGCGCTATGCGGACGGGTACGAGAGCTTCAGCCCGGCGGGGGTCTTCGAGCACGCGTATCTGCCGCTCGAGGTAAACGGCATGCTCAAGACCGCGGCACCGAGCATCAGTGCGGAAATGGTCGAGCGATTCATCGACCATCACGAGACCGTGACGATGGGCGGCAAGACGACCGTCGTGCGCGCGATGCTGAAAAACGGCTTCGAGATCGTGGAGAGCTCGAGCTGCGTGAGCGCGGAGAACTACGACGAGAAACTGGGGGAGGAAATCTGCATGGAACGGATCAGAAACAAGGTTTGGGAGCTGCTGGGCTTCCTGCTGCAAACGGCGGTCGGCGGCGTGAACGGCGAGGCAGCGGTGGAGAATTGTTGCTGCGATGAAGAATGCGAGCGTTCCTGCTGTGACAAGGAGCCTGCGGCGGACGAACCGACTACGCCGAAGCTGCCGACGGTGCGCTTGTTTATCTCGCAGCCGATGCGCGGCAAGAGTGATGAGGAGATCGAGAGCGAGCGCGAGAAGTTGGTTGAAATTGCAGAGGCCGTGTACTTTGGGCGCGGCGAGGTCGAGGTCATCGACAGCTTTTTCAAGGGCGGGCTCGATGTTCCGGCCGGAGCAAAAGCGCCGCTTTACTATCTGAGCAAGTCACTCGAGCTGCTGGCGACGGCGGATGTGGCGATCTTTGCCGAAGACTGGCGGGAGGCACGCGGCTGCCGCATCGAACACGAGTGCGCGGCCGGGTACGGCGTTGCAAGGATTGAGCCTCCTGTGGAGGGCTGAGCGATGCAGAAGATCAACATTAAAAAGGTCACGAAGGAGCAGATGCTCAAGATGCTCGAAGAGGCGCTGGATAAGCAGGAGGCGGCGGAGAGCAGAGAGACCGAGCTGCGCGGGCAGATCGGCGCGCTGACGGAAAAGCTCGAGGAGAATGAAAAGGCGCTGGAAGAGGTCACCGCGAAGTATAAGAGCGCGGACCATTCGGCGGCGATGCTGCGGTCGCGTATCGACGAGGCAGAGAAGATGCGCGACCAGGCACTCGAGGCGCACGGCGAGGACATGAAGGCCATCGAGAAGGCAAAGAACGAAAGCCGCGAGCTGGCGCACCTGCTGGGCAAGCGCGAGCTGGAGCTGGCCGAGGCCAAGCAGCGCCACGACGACGCGTTGAGCGAGGCGGCGCACCTGAAAGGCCAGCTGAAAGTGGAGGAAGGCCGCGCAGCGCGCAAGGACGAGCTGCTGGACGAGGCGCTGCATCGGCTTGAGGTCGAAAAGGCCATCGCTGAGGACTATCATGAAAGCCTCAAGTGGTGCATGGCGCATCCATGGCGCAACGTGTGGCGCTGCGTGAAAGAGTATTTCCGCTTTTGACGGACAAAGAGCGGGAGAGGAGGGGAGAGAGCGATGTTCCGATACAAAAAGAGCGTGCCGGTGAGCTACGAACGGCAGGGATACATCTATTTTTCATCGCTGCTGTATCGAGAAATGCCGGAGAAGGCGCAGCGGAAGATACTCAACCTGTGCATGGAGTGCGGCGGCGGGGACTACTACCGGGCACTTTTCGAATTCGTGACAACGGACGCGAACGCGACGTACATCTGCATGAAGCACAGCCTCTCCCGCTCGACGCTCGAGCGGATCGTGCGGAAGTATTACGAAGGTTTCCCGCGGAGACTGTGACAGGGCTTCGGCCCTGTGTGCGCTGCCGCCGAAAGGGCGCGGCGGCGCACAGAAGGCCGAACACACATTAAATAGATTAACGATAACGCGCGCGTGCGCGTTATCGGGGTTCCTTGAGCGCTGAGTTTAGAACCATCTTCCCCCAAATGGCGAAAATGGCGATGGAGGGCGAAAGCATGACAGAGGGCTACTGGGTCATCCGAACGTACACGGCGGGCGCCGTGGGCGAAAAAATCAAATATTGGGTGCCGGGCGAGAAGCCGACGCGATCGCAGCGAAAGCTCAAAAGCGACATCAAGCAGCAGCAGCGGAATGAAGCGAACGCGGAAAAGCATCTGGCTCGATTGCTGAATGAAAATTTCAGCTGCGCAGATCACCTGATGCGCCTGAGCTATGCGGACGAAGCCTTTGCAAAGCTCGGCGGCGGGACGGAGGACCCTGAAACGATCTGGAAGAATGCGAACCGGCAGCTCAAGCTATGGCTGAGAAGAACGAGGCGCGCCTGCAAAGCGGCAGGGGTGCCGTTCCGCTATGTGCCGGTGACGGCAGATTTGGACGGCAAGACGGGCGAATATGTGCGCGTGCATCATCACGTGGTCATCAACGCGGAGGCGATGGAGATCGCGCGCAGCAAGTGGACGGCGGGCGGGACGCACTGCGAGCACCTGTATGACGAGGTAGATTATCTCGGCCTTGCGCACTACCTGCTGGTGCAGGTGCGCTACGTGCCGGACGAGAAAAAATACTGCCCGAGCCGTAACCTGACGCTGCCGCAGCCGAAAGATCGCGCGGCGCTGTCGGGCGCTGAATTGAGCGTGCCGCGCGGCGGGCAGCTGCTATACCGCGCCGGATGGGCGCCGGGGATGCCACAGTACATACGCTACATTCTGCCAGAGGTGGGCAAGATCAGAAAAGAACGCTCATCGAGAGCGAAACGGGAATAACAAAACAGAAAACGCAACACGACGACGCGCGCGGGGGAGCCTGGGCGCGCTGCATGCATGCTCTCGCGCGTGCGCGTGCGAGGAAAAGCCGCAAGCCCTGATTTGACAAGGGTTTGCGGCTCTTTTTTGCCCTCAAAAAGTTGACGGTTCGTGACCTGTTGCATTTGCTACACTTTTTGAAAACAAGGCAAGCGCGCCGAGGGGAGGGGTGCGGATGGCGCGGCAGAAGAAGTACACGGCGGCAACGCTGGGCAAGGCCTGCGAGCGCTATTTCGCAGCGATCACGCGGCGCGTGAAGGTCACGGAAATGGTGGACAGCGGCAAGCGCGACGAGAAAGGTCACGTCATCCTCATCCCCGTGCCGGTGAAAAACACGCTGGGCGAAGAGGTCGAGGTGACGGAGTACATCATCCCGCCGAGCATGCACGAGCTGTGCGCCTTTCTTCGCATCGACCGGGCGACGTGGAGCCGGTACATGGGCGAGAGCGAGGAATTCGCGGCCGTCGGCGAGCGGGTGCGCGAGCGCATGAAGGCCTGGAACGAGCACGAGATGCTGACGCGGCCGGGCAAGGACCTGAAAGGGATCCTCTTCAACCTGACGAACAACTACGGCTACAGCGAGAAGAAAGAGGTGGAGCTCGGCGAGCGGGCGACAAAGACCGTGACGGCGGCGAGCATTCCGCTCGAGGAGCGGCAAGCGATGCTGCGCGAGCTGATGCAGGAGTTTGAGCACGATGGCGGCGACGAAGACGCGGACCTATGAGCGAGAGCTTGAGGTGGCGCTGTGGTGGCGGGACTTCCGCGCGACGAACAACGCGCACTTCCTGCCGCTGCTGTTCGACCGGCACCGCTACCTCATCCTGAAAGGCGGCGGCGGCAGCGGCAAGTCGATCTTCGCGGGGCGCAAGGTGCTCGAGCGCGTGACAAGCGAGCCGGGGCACCGGTGGCTCGTATGCCGCAAGGTGGCGCGGACGCTGCGCGAGAGCTGCTTTGAGCAGCTGCGCGGACAGATATCCGACTTCTACCCCGACAGCGGCGCGAAGGTCAACAAGAGCGATATGAGCATTTCGTTTGCGAACGGCAGCAAGATCCTGTTCGCGGGCCTCGACGACGTGGAAAAGCTCAAGTCGATCTACGACATCACGGGCATCTGGATCGAGGAAGCGAGCGAGCTGGAGCAGGGGGACTTCGACCAGCTGGACATCCGACTGCGCACAGACTTCCCCTATTACCTGCAAATGATCCTGACGTTCAACCCGATCAGCATCACACATTGGCTGAAAAAGCGGTTTTTCGACCGCAAGGACCCGCGCGCGACGGTGCACGAGAGCACGTATCTCGACAACCGCTTTCTGACGGCGGAGGCCATCACGACGCTCGAAGCCTTCAAAGAGACGGACGAGTACTACTACCAGGTCTATTGCCTCGGCCAATGGGGCGTGACGGGCAAGACGGTGTTCGACGCGAAAAAGGTGAGCGAGCGGCTGCTCATCGTCGAGCGGGCGAAGAAACCGAGGCGCGGCTATTTCGAAAACGTCGTCAAGGAAGACGGCGTACACCTCGAGAGCTGGGCGTGGGTGGACGACCCAGACGGCGCGGTGACGATCTACGAAGAGCCGGTGCCGGGGCGCCCCTACGTCATCGGCGGCGACACGGCGGGCGACGGCAGCGATTATTTCGTCGGGCAGGTGCTCGACAACATCACGGGCAAGCAGGTCTGCACGCTGCGCCACCAGTACGACGAGGACACGTATGCGCGGCAAATGTACTGCCTCGGCAAGTACTATAACGACGCGCTGCTCGCCATCGAGACGAACTTCTCGACATACCCGACGAAGCTGCTCGACCTGATGGGCTACCGCAACCTGTACGTGCGCGAGGTGGAGGACGACTTCACAGGCAAGATCAAGCACGCCTTCGGCTTCCAGACGAACCGGCTGACGAGACCGGTGATCCTGTCTGAGCTCATCCGCATTTTGCGCGAGAGCATGAGCACGGTGAACGACCGCGACACGCTGCTTGAGATGCTGACATTCGTGCGGCGGGAGAAAGACTTGCAGGGCGAGGCCGAGCCGGGCGCGCACGATGACTGCGTGATGGCCCTTGCGATCGCGCACTATGCGCGGCCCCAGCAGACGATGGAAATTAAGACTGCCGGCAGCGCGAAGAAAACGCGCTGGACGGCGGACATGTGGGAGGACTACAACAGCGCGAGCGAGACCGAGCGGGCAGAAATGTTGGCGCTCTGGGGCGAGCCGCGATGAGAGGGGAGAAAAGACATGGAAGAAAAAGCAAAGACAAGCACGATCAGCGAGGAGCTGCGCGAGTGGCAGGCGAGGCTCAATGAGAGCGACGCCAAGTGGTCGAAAGAAGTCGAAAAAATGAACGAGCGCGAGGCGGTCTACAACGGGGACCGCACGATGCAGCCGCTCGTCCCCGGCGACACGCACCGCGACGGCACGCTGAAAAAGACAAGCCACGTGCGCAACATCACGTTTGAGAACATCGAAAGCCAGGTATCGAGCAGCATTCCGCAGCCGAAGGTGACGCCGCGGCGCAAGAAGGACGAGCACCTGGCCGACGTGATCGAGCACTTTCTGCGCAACGAGCTCGACCGGCTCCCGTTTGAGGCGCTGAACGATCTGGCCGAGCGGACGGTGCCCATTCAGGGCGGCGTGGGCTTTTTGGTCGAGTGGGACAACACGAAGCGCACGAGCACGACCGTCGGCGAGGTGAACGTGACGCTCATTCATCCGCAGCAGTTCGCACCGCAGCCAAACGTATACACAGGCATTGCCGACATGGATTATTTCATCGTCAAGGTACCGACGACGAAGGGCTACGTCGAGCGCCGCTACGGCGTGCTGCTTGAAAACGAGGGTGAGAGCGAGCCGGATGTCCGCGGCGGCGACGGCTCCACGAGCAACCGAAACCTGACGCTTTACATCGGCTACAAGCTCAACGAGCGCGGCGGCATCGACCGCTACACGTGGGTGAACGACACGGAGCTTGAAAACCTCAAGGACTATCAGGCACGCAGGCAGCCGGTGTGCAAGAGCTGCGGCAAGGTAAAGCCGCTGCCGGGGCAGGAGGTAAACGGCGCGGCCTACTCAGGCGGCGCGTGCCCGTGGTGCGGCGGCAAGGACTGGGAGAGCAAGACGCAGGACTTCGAAGAGCTCTATGCGCCGGTACAGCGCAGCGACGGCACGTTTATCGGCGGGATGCAGGAGACGGTGGACGAAAACGGCCTGCCGATTCAGGAGCCGGTGCGCATCCCGTATTACCGGCCGGACCGCTACCCGATCATCTTGCAGCGCAGCGTGAGCGTGTTTGGCCAGCTGCTCGGAAACAGCGATGTTGACATGATCCGCGACCAGCAGAACACGAGCAACCGCATCGAGCAGAAGATCATCGACCGACTGATGAAGGCAGGCACGCGCATCACGCTCCCCGACCGGGTGGACCTGCGCACCGATCCCGAGGACGGCGAGCGCTGGTACATCGGAAAGCCGAGCGACAAAAGCCTCATCGACGTCTACGATTTTTCGGGCAATTTGCAGTACGAGCTCACGTATCTGGCGCAGGTGTACGAAGAGGCGCGGCAGATCATCGGCATCACGGACAGCTTTCAGGGCAGGCAGGACACGACCGCAACGAGCGGCAAGGCCAAAGAATTCTCCGCTGCGCAGGCGGCGGGACGCCTGGAGAGCAAGCGCGTGATGAAAAACGCCGCCTACGCCGAGCTCTTCGAAACGATGTTCAAGTTCTGGCTGGCGTACTCGGACGAGCCGCGGCCGGTGACGTATAAGGACAGCACGGGCGAGACGATGTACGAGGAGTTCAACCGCTATGACTTCCTCGAAGAGGGTGAAGACGGCGAGCTGCACTGGAACGATCAGTTCCTTTTCTCGTGCGACACGAGCGCGCCGCTGGCGAGCAACCGCGAGGCGATGTGGCAGGAGACGCGGCAGAACCTTGAGGGCAGGGCCTTCGGCGACCCGACGGACCTTGAAACGCTCATTTTGTTCTGGGCGAAGATGGAGGAGCTGCACTACCCCGGCGCGGCGCAGACGAAAAAGCACCTCGAAGAGAAGGCGCAGCGGCAGGAAGAAATGGCCGCGCAGCAGGCGGCGCAGCAGGCCGCCATGCAGGGCGATATGCCGGGCGGCGCTGGCGTGCCGGACGAGCTGGCCGCGGCGATCGACGCGCAGGCACAAGCCGACGCGATGAACGCCGTTCAGAACGGCGGGCAAGGCCAAATGCTTGACACAGCGCAGCAGTAAAAGGGCTAAAGGCGCGAAAGAGAGACGCGCAGAGCATAGAGCCCCACAAAGGGGACAGCGCAGGGCAACAGCGGGAAAATGCCAAATCCGAAGGAAAGGAGGACGCGGGCATGAGCGATAAGAGCGGTTACGTCGGCAGAATCAAGAACGGCGGCACGCAGGTCGTGAAAGCGCCGAACCAGCAGACCGACGCGAAGAAGGGCGTTATTCATACCGGCTCCGATTTGAGAACCGGCAAGAAGTAAGGCAAGCGGAAACGCTTTACATGATTACCCCCCGCAAGGGGACGCCGCACGCGCAAGGCGGCGGCTATTCGCAGGGCAACGCGGAAAAATGCCAGAGAGGAAGAGAACATGGAATTCACGGAAAAAGACGTCTTTGAAGCGATGGGCCTGACGGTGCCGCCTGACGAGGCAGGCACGCAGCAGGAGCCCACAGGCGCAAACGAGCCGGGCGCCGCTGCCCCGGCCGCAGAAGAGACCAACGGCACGCCGGAGGGCGGCGATACCGGCACGACGGGCGGCGAGGGCGCAGAGGGCGCCGCAACCGCTCCCGAGGGCCAGGACGGCGCGGAAGGCGCAGAAGACAACAACGATGCGGAGGGCGCGAAGAAGGAGCAGACCCCCGACGAGCGCAGAGCTCATGCGGCGGCGCGGCGCAGAGCCGAGCAGCAGGCCGCGGTGGACGCGGCGCTCAAGGCGCAGAGCGAGAAGATGGCCGCGGAGTGGAAGGCTTTTTTCGAAAGTGCGGGGCTCAAGAACACGATCACGGGCGAGCCCATCGCGACGAAGGAGCAGTTTGACGAATGGTCGAAGTCTTTCAAGCAGCAGAAGCTCGAAAGCGACCTCAAGGCCGGGAAGCTGACGCAGGAATCTCTCAATGAGGCGATCAGCGAGAATCCTGTCGTCAAGCGGGCAGCCGAGATCGTGGCGGCGCATGAGCGCGAGCAGGCCGCGGCGGAGCAGGAGAAAATGCAGCGCGCCATCGACGAGCAGATCAAGAAGATCCACGCGCTCGAGCCCGAGGTGAACGGCGTGGAGGATCTTTTGAAGCTCCCCGAGAGCGAGGAATTCTACGCGCGCGTGAAGAGCGGCATGTCGTTTTACGATGCCTACCTCATCTCGACGCACGAGCGGCGCGAGAAGGCGCTGGCCGAGGCGGCGAGAGCGCAGGCCTTGACGGGTCAGAGGGGCAAGGACCACCTGACCGGCGCGGCGGCATCCCGCGGCGCGGGCGGCAAGGTCGTGACGAGCGAGGAGCTGGCGAGCTTCCGCATCTTCAATCCCACGGCGACGGACGAGGAGATCCGCACGTGGATCGAGAAGAACAGAAATTAACAAGACAAGGAGGAACGCAATGTTTATTCCCATCAAATCGACGGACGGGGCAATGACCCCGTTTGAGTACATCGAAGCGGCGGCGGGCACGTATCAGGTCGGCCAGCTGCTCAACGTGACGGACGGCAAGCTGGCGGCGATCTCTGCCGACCAGGCGACCACGCCGCCCTACGTGTGCATGCAGAGCGGCACGGTGGCCGCGGGCGAGCTGCTGGCGGTGACGCGCGTGCAGGGCAAGTACACCTTTGAGACCGAGCTCGCGGCGGCCGCAGCGGCCGTGAAGGTCGGCACCAAGATCCAGGTGGCGAGCGGCGGTCTCAAGGCAAAGTACGTCACGGGCGCATCGGACGCGGCGGCGCCCGGCACGTTCGAGGTCGTGAGCCTTGAGGGCACGGCAGCGGGCAGCATGATCCGCGGCCGCTTTGTCTAAGGAAAACGGAAGAGAGGAGAGAAAGTAAGCAATGAAAATCATTTTTTCGGAATCGAGCAACCTGAACAACAGCGTTTACGGCAACTGCCAGGCGCCGATCAAGATGTTCCTCGAAAAGCGCGGCGAGGAATTTGAGCAGAACAGCGTGCTCAAGAACCTGTTCCTGATGGGTTCTTCCAAGAACTACGGCGACGTGATGACCACGCTGACGGCCATGAGCGGCTTTGAGCCCGTGGGCGAGAACGGCGCTTATCCGCTGGACGGCATGCAGGAGGGCTACCAGAAATTCCTCAAGTACCAGACGTGGAAGGATTCTTTCAGCGTGTCCAAGGAGATGATCGAGGACGGCAAGCTGCTCGACATGCGCAAGCAGCCTGCGGCCTTTATGACCTCTTACAAGCGCACGCGCGAGCTCTTCGGCGCGGCGCTGTACGGCGCGGCCATGATGGGCAACGGCAGCGTGACCTTTAAGGGCGTCAAGTTCGACCTGACGGGCGCGGACGGCAGCAACCTGTTCGCCAAGGAGCACGTGCCCAAGGTGAGCGGCGACAAGCAGTGCAACTGCTTCAAGGATGCGTTCAGCGTGGACACGCTGGGCAAGCTCGAGACCAAGATGCACCTGTTCCGCGGCGACAACGACGAGATCCTTGACGTGGCCCCCGACACGATCCTCATCCCCGAGAACGCCGACCTCAAAAAGGCGGTATTCGCGGCCATCGGCGCGGACAAGGACCCCGTGAGCGCGAACAACGCCTTCAACTATCAGTACGGCCGATGGAACGTCATCGTGTGGCCGTACCTGAACCACTACATCACAAACGGCGTTTCCCCGTGGGTGCTGTTGGACAGCAAGTACAACGAGACCTACGGCGGCGCGGTGTGGAATGACCGCATCCAGCTTGAGGCGCGCTCGACCATCGACGAGAACACCGACGCGAACGTCTGGCGCGGCCGCAGCCGCTTCAATGCGTGCTTCAACGACTGGCGCTTTGCCGCCATCGGCGGTATCGCGGCGGGCAACTCGCTCTAAGGCAATAACCCCAAGGCGGGCGTGGGACAAGCCCCGCGCCCGCCTTTATCCATCATTGAGAGAGGAGAGAAGAACATGACGCCGAGAAAAGCGATGCAGCACGCCGACACGGCGAAGCCGAACGCCTTTCCCGAAGAGGAAAAATTCGAATGGCTCAAGGCGCTTGAAGGCAGGATCGCGGCGGACGTGCTGCTGGCGACGCCGGAAGAGCTCGAGCAGATCATGTCGACCGGCTATCCGGACGGCATGGACGAAGAGCTGCTGGTGAAGGCCCCGCACGATGAGCTGTACGTGCTGTACCTCAAGGCGAAGATCGATGCGGAGAACGGCGAGTACAGCCGCTATGCCGATTCGAGCCAGCTCTATAACGAGGCTTACGGCAACTTTGCCCGCTACTGGGGCAGGACGCATGAACCGGCGCAGGGCTACGAGAGGGGGTACGAGATCGTATGAGAGAGATCGAAGTGCGCGAGCTGCCGTATCTGCCGCTGGGCCATCAGGGCGAGAACGAGGCGCAGAGGATCGTCTGGCGCGGCCTTGCGGACAGTTGGGCGCGGCTGTACGGCGAGGGCGTCTTCGCGCTGACGGCGCTGCGTGAGGGCGACGGCGCGCCGTATCCCGCGAGCCTTAAGAGCGAGAACGGTGACGTGATCTGGACGCTGAGCAACGCCGACACTGCAAAGGCGGGCGAGGGCATGGCCGAGCTCACCTACACCGTGGGCGGCACGATCGCCAAGAGCCGGACGTGGCGCACGGTGGTTGAGCCGTCGCTGAGCGCAAACGGCACGACCAAGCCGCCGGCAGCTTATCAAAGCTGGGTCGACGAGGTCTTGCAGGCGGCGGCGGATGCGGAGACGGCGGTTTCCAAGATGCCCTACGTCGACGAGACCACGGGCAACTGGTTCAAGTGGGACGCCACGGCGGGCGCTTTTGCCGACACGGGCGTTGCCGCGACCGGACCACAGGGTGAAGTCGGCCCCAAGGGGGATACCGGTGCGCAGGGGCCCAAGGGCGAGACCGGTGCAACCGGCCCCAAAGGAGACACGGGCGCAACCGGTGCGCAGGGCCCCAAGGGAGAGACCGGTGCAACCGGTGCGACGGGGCCGCAGGGCCCCAAAGGTGAGACCGGCCCCCGCGGCCCGCAGGGAGAGCAGGGTATTCAAGGCGAGACCGGCCCCACTGGCCCACGGGGTGCGAAGGGAGACAAGGGCGATGCCTTTACCTATTCCGACTTTACGGCGGCGCAGCTTGCCGCGCTGAAAGGCGACAAGGGCGATACCGGTCCCCAAGGAGAGAACGGTGACACCGGCGCGACCGGACCGACCGGCCCCGAAGGTCCGCGCGGTCCACAGGGTGAACAGGGCCCGCAGGGGAAGACCGGCCCGCGAGGCGAACAGGGCCCCGCAGGCCCCAAGGGGGAGACCGGCAGCGGCTTCAAGGTGCTGGGCTATTATGACACGAAGGCGGAGCTCGACGCCGCGCAGAAAGCGACCGCAGCGGCAGGCGATGCCTACGGCGTGGGCACGGCGGCGCCCTACGACATCTACATTTTCGACGGCATTACCGGCGAGTTCGTCAACAACGGCCCCTTGCAGGGCGCGAAAGGCGACACGGGGCCCGAGGGTCCGCAGGGTCCGAAAGGCGATCCCGGCGAGACTGGTCCTCAAGGCCCTGCCGGGGCGGATGGTGCCCCGGGCGCAGACGGTGCCGCCGGTAAGGACGGGACAAACGGACGCGACGGCGTGACGTTTACGCCTGCGATGAGCGCGGCGGGCGATCTCTCGTGGACGAACGACGGCGGCAAGGCGAATCCGCAGACCGTGAACCTCAAGGGCCCGAAGGGCGACACGGGCGCACGGGGGCCTGCCGGCACTGACGGCGCGAAAGGAGATACCGGACCAGAGGGGCCAAGGGGTCCGCAGGGAGAACAGGGCCCGCAGGGCAAAACTGGTCCGCAAGGTGAAACTGGCCCGCAAGGCCTGCCGGGCCCGCGAGGCCCTGCCGGGGCGGATGGCGCCAAGGGCGCGGACGGCGCAAAAGGCGCGACCTTTACCCCCGCTGTGTCCGCGGTGGGAGACCTGAGCTGGACGAACGACGGCGGGCTTGCGAATCCCGCGACCGTCAACCTCATGGGCCCGCAAGGCCCGCAGGGTGAGAAAGGCCCGCAGGGCGAAAAGGGCGACACGGGCGCGACCGGACCGCAGGGCCCCGCAGGCCCCGTCAATATTCCCTCCACCACCAAGCCGATCAAGGGCAATGGCTCGGGCGGGCTTGTTGCTGCTACCCCTGAGACGGACTACGCCTCGCCCGTGTTCATGCGCAAGGTGACGCTGACGGTGGCGGGCTGGAATTCCGGCACTAAGCAGCAGAGCGTGACCGTGACGGGCATTCTCGCCGACACGACGAAGCAGTGCATCTATCCCGCGCCGGTCGACACGAGCTATGACAGCGCGTGGAACAGCTGCGGCGTGCTGTGCGTGGCGCAGGCTGCAAATTCCCTAACGTTCCAGTGCAGTGAGGTCCCGACGAGCGCCATCGATGTCTATGTGACGGTCATCACACTGAGCTATAAGGGGTGAGCGGGATGATTTTTAATAGGCCGAGAGCTAAGAAGAAAGTAAGCCTGACGTGGTATTTCAACAATACGATAACGATTACAGAATCGGTGGAATATGCGGCTGTTTTTACACTCTACACTAGCGACAAGAGCTTTACTGCGTTAAGGCTCACCAAAGGCACGAAACAAAACACTATACAGGGAATCTATCAACTGTTCCCCGGTTATACTCAAAAATTACCACTGTATTCGAACATGGGCGGATGGTCTAAACAGGAATACCGCACCATCACATTCGAAGAAGAACCAGTCGGCGATCTGCTGGTTTTCCTCGAAGCCAACGCCACGCCGCTATGAGAAAGGAGCAACACATGAACAACATCCGAAAAGCCCTCAGATATATATATATATATATATTCTGACCCACTGGAATGCGGGGTGGGCGGATGATCGTCAATCCCGTGAGGTATGGAAGCGGAGGAAACGCAGTAAAACAGGTGGCCGTAAATGTCACTACCACTGTCGGCGGACTTACAGCTTACTATATGGAAAACGGAACGTTGAAGAGCGTTCAAAAAGCGAACCTTCAAGCCGACGCAGGGAGCATGCTGACACTGATTTCGAGATCGGGAACTATAATGGGGCTTGCCTTAACGGGAGCAACCGAGAAAATGAGAACCGATATCAGAGGTTATCCTGTCATTTTCGCGCAGGTGAACGACGCCTGACCTCCAAGGAGGTGGCGGCATGATTGTGAATCCGGCCACCTTCAAAAGCGGCGGAGAAAAGGATGAATACCAAGTAGAGCTGAGCGGGAGCAAGATCAACGTAAAGATTAACGGGACAACGTATACCAGGGCACAAACGATTACAGTCCCCGCAGGAACGTGGTGTGTCGCACATTATTTGAAAGCCAATAACGTGAATGCAAAGGTTTCATTTAATGGGGAAATTCAGTGGACTGTACCTCCATCGTCCGCAAACAGTTATGCATTAGATTACAAATTCCCTGTATTTCGGGATTGCAAAATTGACATAGAGGAACCGAGCGGTTTTGGGAATATCTACATCGATATTACTACATATTGATTTTATCACAAAGGAGGCCAACATGGCAGAATTTATCAAAGTTGGCGGGCAGGAGTATCCTGCGACGCTGATCTACAACTACAAAGACCGAAACTGGGACATGCGCGAGACGCAGACGGTGCAGCTCACCATGCCCTACGCGCAGGCGGCGTCGCTGCTGACGACCGGTACGCCGTGGTTCAACGTATTCCGCGAGACGGTGGACAAGCTCGACAATGATGGCAATCCCACGGGCGAGACCGAGGAGGTCGTGACCGAGGAGGACATGAGCGAGTACAGCCTTGCGGGCGACATCACTGACCACCGCGACGGCACGGTCACGGTCAAGATGGGCAAGCCCACGGAGACTGAGAGCGCCAAAGCGACCGTTACCGCCCTTGCGGGCGTGCCGGTCACATACGCCCGTGCGGTGGAGCTGCGGCCCATCATCGAGCAGGCGGCGGTCAGCCTGAGCGACGGCGAGGCGGCGACTGTGCCCGAGCTCATCACGGCATGGGCGTATCCTGTTGCTTACGCGGAGGGCGACCGCAGGAGCTACGGCGGCAAGGTGTACAAGGTACGCCCCGGTCAGGGTCATACCTCGCAGGCCGACTGGACGCCGGACAAGACGCCGAACCTCTGGGCGGTCATCGATGCCGAGCACGCGGGCACGCAGGCAGACCCCATCCCCGCAGCGCGCGGCATGGAGTACGAGTATGGCAAGTACTACCTCGACAGCGAGGACGGCAAGACGTACAAGTGCGAGCGTACCGGCGAGGCCGCGGGCGGGAAGATCGTCTTGCAGTATTTGCCGCACGAGCTGTTGGGGCAGTATTTTAAGGCGGTGAGCGCATGACGGCGGCGCTGATCTCCGCCGCAGCGGCGGTGGTGGTGGCGCTCATCGAGGCCATCGCCGCCCGCGACCGTCGGCGCGACAAGAAGGAGCGCGAGAAAGCCGCCGAGCAGCAGAAGATGCAGGAGCAGCTGATGCTCAAGCTCATCGAGGGCAGCTGGGCTGCCATTGCGCTGGGCGAGGCGACGGCGAAGGCGATGCAGCGTATTCCGGACGCGCACTGCAACGGGGACATGCACGCCGCACTGGACTACGCCGCCGAAGTGAAGCACAAGCAAAAAGAATTTTTGGCCGAGCGGGGAATTCACTCCATCCTCGATAACGGGGTGGCAGCATGAAAGCGCTGAAAGCCCGCTGGGACAAGATGAAAAAGCGGGACAAGTACATATCCATCGCCATTTTCAGCCTGACGTGGTACACCGTGGCGTCGCTCACCATGACGGCGCTCGGCGTGCCGCCGCCGGATGTGCTGACGGAACGCTGGTTCAAGGCATGGACGACGGAGCTCGTCGTGGTGGCGGGCATCAAGATTTTCAGAAAGGACGATACGGTTTTATGAATGAATTACTGAACAAAAGAATTGCGAACCTTCTCAGCGTGAAGAGCCTTGTGACGATCGCGCTGACGGCGACCTTCTGCATCCTGACGGTGCGCGGCGCGGTCACGCAGGAATTCAACACCGTATACCTCATGGTGATCGCGTTCTACTTCGGCACGCAGAACGCGGCGGGCAGCGCGAAGGGAGAGTGAGCGGTGTGAATATCCGCAAATACCCGGCGAACGCGGGGAACGTTGGCGGCACGCGCGCGGCGAGCGGCATCCACTACATCGTGATCCACTACACCGGCAACGACGGCGACACGGCGATGAACAACGCCAAGTATTACGCGGGCAACGTCGTGAAGACCAGCGCGCACTACTTCGTCGACGAGAAGGAGATCGTACAGAGCGTGGACGACCTGCGCATCGCGTGGGCGGTCGGCGGCAACAAGTATCCGAGCTGCGCGCAGACCGGCGGCGGGACGATGTACGGCAAGTGCAAGAACGCCAACAGCATCAGCATTGAGCTGTGTGACGCGGTCAAGAACGGCGTATACGCACCGGGCGCGAAGACCGTCGCGCAGGCACTTGAGCTGACGAAAGCTCTGATGAAGAAGTACAACATCCCCGCGAGCAACGTGATCCGCCACTTCGACGTGACGGGTAAGCTCTGCCCGGCGTACTGGTCCGGCAAGGAGAACGCGGGCAAGTGGGAAAAGGAATTCCACGGCAAGCTGACGGCGCCCGATTACCGCGCGCAGCTTCAGAAGCGCGCGGGGTTGACGGACGGCACGATGGATTACCTCTCGGCGTATCAGTACGGCGACGACCTTGTCCGGAAGCTCGCGACGATGAAGTAAAGCACGGGGCGGGAGGGCGTGCAGCTCTCCCGCCCGAAGAGAAAGGAGGGGAGGAAGTATGCCTTCCAACTGGCTATACATCGACACGAATTTTCCGTCGTTCACGCAGAAGGAGAGCGCGAGCGACAAGATCGAGACGATGCAGGACTACCTCTTCATGCTCGTCGAGCAGCTGCGCTACACGCTGCACAACTTAGATCTAAGTAACATGAACAAGACGGCGGCGGACGAGTTCGTCAAACAGATCACCGATCCCATCTACGGCGAGATCAAGGACGCGGAGGGGAACATCACGCAAGTCGCGCTTGTGGCCGAGGGGCTTGCGGCGCGCATCGGCGACGCCGAGGGGAACATCACGCAGCTGCAAGCGACGGCGACGGGATTGCAGGCGAGCGTTTCGAACCTGAACGGCAGCGTGACGAACCTGACGGCGGACGTAAACGGCATCCGCGCGACGGTGAGCACCAAGATCGACGCGACGCAGGCGCAGAGCATCTTTGACCAGAGCGCCGAGGGATTCACGCTGACCGCAACGAGCGGCGAGAACGGCACGATCTTCAAACTCAATTACAACGGCGTGCAGGTGGCGAGCACGGGCAGCATTGACCTGTGCGTGGACGCGGTGAACATCTATGGCACGCTGACAGCGACGGAGATTGAAGGGGATAGGATCACCGTGCGCAATGATGCGGGACGACGCTGTGGGGACATCTACACGGAGTACGCCAGCACGGCGGACTACAAAATGACGCTCGAGAGCAAGGCTATGGAGTTGAACGCGACGAGCGGAAACCTGTATCTGTCGGGGAATAACGGAAGATCAGCGCTCAATTTCGACTACGACTTCATTGATTGCCGCGGCGATTTCGCCCCGAATGCAGATAACCGGTACAACCTTGGCGCACCAAATTTTGTTTGGAGCGCAATCTATTGCAGCACGAACGAGCTGAACGGCTCGGACCGAAACATCAAGAACAGCATCGAGGCACTGCCGGAGAAGTACGTGCGCATGTTCGACCTTGTGGAGCCGAAGCGCTACAAGCTGAACAACGGCACGAGCGGGCGCTATCACACAGGCTTCATCGCGCAGGAGGTAGAAGCGGCAATGCAGAAATGCGGGATCACGTCGCAGGAGTTCGCAGGCTGGGCGGCGGCCAAGCGCAAGGACGGCAGCGAGACGTATTTTCTGCGCTACAGCGAGTTTATCCCTGTCCTGTGGGCGAAGGTGCGCGAGCAGGAAGAACGGCTGAAACGATTGGAGGAATCAGCATGAATGAGAAGATCAAGCAGGAAGCGGCGCTGGCGATGAAGTTCATCAGCAGACTGAACGTCAGCGGCGACGCGGTGGACGTGGTGGCGGCGGTGCGGCAGTCGCTTCGCAACATCGCGATGATCTGCGACGCGGCAGAAGAGCCGACGCAGGGCAACGCGCAGGACAAGCAGGCGGCAGAGCCGAAAAAGGCCGGTGAGGCCAAATGAAGCTGCCGGAGGTCCCGTATGCCGACGGCATCGGCAAGCGCGGGCAGCTGCAATTCTACGGCCTTGACCACAACCTGGGTGCAGGGGACGGAGGGCTGTGGGACATGCAAAACCTGACGAGCGACTATTATCCTGTGCTTTCGACGCGCGCAAAGCGCAAAATTTACAAGAATCTTGTCAATCCGGGCGGGCTTTTCGCGTGGGATGCGCTCGCGTGGGTGGACGGAACGGGCTTCTACTACGGAGGCGAGAAGAAGGGGACGGTGACGGCGGGAGAGAAACGCTTTGCCGCCATCGGCGCCTATATCATCATTCTGCCGGACAAGAAGTACTACAACACCGTTTCCGGCGAGTTCGGCAGCCTTGAAAGCGCGTGGAGCGGCAATAGCCTGACGTTCACGAACGGGAAGCTCTATGAAGAGGCCGCGGAGGCGAACACCATTCAGTGCAGCGGCGTCGCATGGGGCAACTACTTCAAGGCGGGCGATGCGGTGACGATCTCGGGCTGCACGAAGCACGCGGAGAACAACAAAACGCCGGTGATCCGCGAGATCGACGGCGACAAGATGTATTTCTATGAAAACGTCTTCAAGCTGGACGGTGACAACGGCACGACAGAGTACACGGAGACGGGAAACTTGACGGTTCGGCGCACGGTGCCGGACTTAGAATACCTGTGTGAGAACGAAAACCGGCTGTGGGGCTGCGACGGCCGGACGATCTACGCATCAAAGCTCGGCGATCCCTTCAACTGGAACGTGTTCGAGGGCCTTGAGACCGACAGCTACGCCGTGGACACGGGCAGCGCGGGCGACTTCACGGGGTGCGTGAGTTTCCTCGGCTATCCGGTGTTCTTCAAGGAGGACCACATCTACAAGGTGTACGGCAGCATTCCGTCCAACTTTGAGGTGATGGGCTCGGCCACGCTGGGCGTCGCCAAGGGCAGCGGCGGGAGCCTCGCCATCGCGGGCGAGCGGCTGCTGTACCTCTCCACCTCGGGCGTGATGATCTACTCCGGTGGCATCCCGCAAAGCCTGCACGACGCCTTCGGCATGACGAGGCTGCGGAACGGACGCGCGGGGAGCGACGGCCTCAAATACTACCTGAGCGCGCAGGACGAGAGCGGGGAGTGGAAGCTATGCGTCTACGACACGCGCAAGGGCATGTGGCACATCGAGGACAAGACGCACGCGACGCACTTCTGCCGTTATCAGGGGAACACCTATTTCCTGACGGCGGAGGGCGAGATCACGCTGACGGGCAATATCCTCGACGCGCCGGAAGGCTGCACGGACGAGGGAGATTTCACGTGGTTCGCCGAGACGGGTGACTTCACGGAAAAGGGCTCGAGCCAAAGTACGAGCTACGACGGCGTGAAGAAGAGCATCGCCAAGCTGTGGGTGCGCATCGAGGTCGCGGCGGGGGCCGAAGCAAAGGTGCTGATGCAGTTTGATTCCGACGGGAAGTGGGTGCAGGCCGGGCAAACGCTGAAACCGGAACGAAAGCGCAGCTATTACCTGCCCATCGTGCCGCGGCGCGCGGACCATTACCGCATCCGCGTCGAGGGCAAGGGCGAGTGCCGCGTCTATTCGATGGTCCGCGAATACTATACCGGCAGCGAGCTCAAGAGCACGCTCGGACCACAGTAAAATTCAAGCAGAGAGGAGAAGAAAATGGCGTATACATACGATGACTTTCAAAAGGCGGCGAGCGGCAGCAATGTGAATTTTTCACAGTACGATCTCGACCTTGCGAAAAAGTATCCCGAGTTCGGCATGAGCGTGCTCGACCTCAAGAAGCAGTACGCGGGCGCGACGACGGCGGAGCAGCGCGCGCTCATCAACGCCAAGGCAAACCAGCTGCGCAGCAGCTACGGCAACTACACTGCCGGCGCGGATGGCAGCCAGTACGTGAGCGACGGCAAGTACGCGCCGAAGATCGACGAGACGCTCGACAAGATCGGGTCGTTCGGCTCGTTCAGCTACAAGGACGCGCCGAGCTACGAAAACCGCTTCCAGCAGAAGCAGCAGGAGCTTTTGGACGCGGCGCTCAAGCGAGATCCGTTCTCGTGGAGCAAGGAGACGGATCCGCAGTATGGCAGCTACAAAAAGACGTATCTGCGCGAGGGGGAGCGCGCGACGGCGAACGCGCTGGCGCAGGCGAGCGCCGCGAGCGGCGGCCGGCCGAGCTCTTACGCCGTGAACGCGGCGACGCAGGCGGGCGACTACTACGCGACGAAGCTCTCTGACGTGATCCCAACGCTCTATCAGCAGGCATACGAGCGGTATTTGAAGGACTACCAGATGAAGCTGAGCGACCTGAACGCGGTGAACCAGCAGGAGCAGCTGGACTACGCAAAGTATCTCGACCGGCTGAACCAGTTCAACACCGACAGGAACTTTGACTACAACAACTACCTCGGCGAGTATGGCCGCTTGCAGGACTACCTCGGCAATTTGCAGGGGCAGGACAACACGGAGTACAACCGCTATCTCGGCGTGCTGGACGAGATCAAGGAAAAGCAGCAGCAGGATCAGGAGCTCAGCCGGTCGCAGGTCGACGCGATGCTGCAAGTAGGCGTTTCGCCGAGCGCGGGACTCATCGGCAAGAGCGGGTACGAGAGCGAGTACGTCAAGGCGCTCGAGAACTACTACAAGCAGCAGGCGGCGCAGGCCGCGGCGAAGACGAGCGGCAGAAGCGGCGGGACCACGAGGCGGTCCGGCGGGACGAGCGGCGGAAATACGACCGACGGCAACGAAAGCGGGCTCGACTATCAGGGCCTTTTCGAGGCGGCGAAAAAGAGCGGCAATCCCAAGAGCTGGCTCGCGCAGAAGGCAAACTATCAGAAATTCGGCTTCACCTCGTCGAGCGGGCTGTATTCGGACTATGAGATGTGGCTGGAAAACGGCGGCGTGTCGACCAGCCGTAAGACGATGGCACAGGGGCCGTTCATTGCGCTGCTGTCCGGCTTCAATACGTCGCTCAAGAACGGCGAGGGCGAGCGAATCCTTTCGACGCTCGACAAGAGCTGGCCGATGATGACGAGCGAGCAGAAAGCAGAAATGCAGAAATTGCTCAAGCAGTACGGTTATTCCTACGAGGAGGGCTAAATGGGACGACTTGTTAAGACAACGCCTGCGGCACAGGAGCAGCAGGAAGAAAAGCGCACGGTGGTCGGCACCGGCGCGCACGGTCGGCTTGTAAAAACAGGGGATGTGCAGCGCACATCCCCTGCGGCGAATACGGCGAAGACGCCGACAGCGCAGAGCGTTTATCAAAAAGCACTGGACGAAGCGATGATGAAACGCGCGGCGGCGGATCAGAAAAACAAAGAGCGCGGCCGCAAGAGCTACAATCGCACACACGCGCAGGAGGTGCGCGAGATCACCGGTGACAAGACAAAAAAGAGCATTACGCCGATCATCAAGAGCGCGGCGGCGGGCTATGCGGCGGACATGGTCGGCGCGGCGGACACGCTGCTGCGTGCGCCGAGCGGCCTGAACTACGCAGCGAGCCAGGAGCGCGGAGAGATCGAAGCCTCAAAAAAGAACATCGCCGCCTATACCGAAAGGCTCAAGGCGGCGAAGACCGAGGAGGAGCGCCAGCAGTGGCAGACACTTATCGACCGCAACAAGCGCCTCATCGAGATCAACAGCAAGGCCGCGGGCGAGCGGGTGAAAAACTATCAGGACGCGACGAAGGGTGCACAGGAGATGCTGCAAGGCACCTATCAGAAGTTGCGCAAGACCGCATCCGACAACATGGAAAAGGCAAACGAAGGGCTCACGCCGGTCGGCAAGTACCTCAATAACGTCGGCGTGGCAGGCGCGCAGATGGTCGCCGACGCGGCGCTCGGCGGCGGCAGCGCGCTCGGCCCGATGTTCCTGCGCGTATTCGGCGGAAACTCGCAGGAGGCGGCGGAGGCGGCGGACAAGCCCGGCATGAGCGCGGCGGAACAGCTGGATGCACAGAACAGGGCGCTGCTGTACGGCACGGCGAGCGGTGCGGTGAGTATCGCGACGGAAAAGATCAGCAACGTCGCGGCGCCGTTCAAGAAGGCATTCGGCGGCGGCTTCCTCGACAAGGCCATCGACGGCGCGATCGCCAAGATGAACGGGAACGCGACGGGGCGGCTCGCCCTGTCATTCCTGTCCGAGGGCGGTGAGGAGGTCATCGAGGACCTTGTGCAGCCTGCCTTGCAGACGATCTACAACGGGAAGCGTGCCGGACAGAATTACAGCGAACTTGACGCGGCGGAGATCCTGAACGACTTCCTCGTCGGCGGTGCGCTCGGCCTGCTGGGCAGCGGCGTAGAGGGCATTCAGCGAAGAAGCGCACAAATCGAGACTGAGCGCGCCGCGGCGGAGACGAAGGAGGCCACGCCGTCGGCGGAAGCGATGACGCCGGAAGAGACCGCACCGACAGCACAGCAGCCGGTGCAGCAGCAGAACACCATGCCCGCACAGTCTGTGGTGACGCCTGAGAGCGCGCAGGGCACGGGTGGGGGTAATTTGACGCCCGCACAGCCGAACGCCGCACAGGGCGCGGCAGAGGGCAAAGCGGACGCGCTGGACGCGGGCAAGCGCGTTAATCTTCTTGAGTACAGCAACGAGCAGAACGCGCAGAAGGTTGAAGACGGACTGAAAGACGGCACGCTGGCCGTGGACGCGAAAGAGAATATCTATCGCGTGAATGAGGATCAGCACATCGACCGGCGCGACAGCGCGAGCGTGGGCGAGCGGAGCGTGAACGCCTTCCAGTTCGACCACCCCGAGCTGCACAGCTATTACGCGGACGCGGCGGCGGTCTTGCAGGAGGAGATGAGCTTTGCCCAAAAGGGCGGCGAGCTCATCCGCCGGACGAGCCGCGAGGCGGGCGACGACGAATACATCCGCACCAAGCGCGGCGTGAGCGAGCGCATCGCACGGCTGCTGAATGACGAGGGCGTGCGCTACGATGACATCGACCGCTCGCTGAGTGCGATCATCCACAACCACGGGCAGGAAAACTTCGCGGCGGCGAAGCGCGTAGAGCTGCTGCTGGACGACATGCTGACAAACGGCTATACGGATATCCACGGGCAGCACATTGCACCGAACGAAGAATACATTGCAGCAAAGAAAGCCATCCCCGGCGCGGACATGAGCGAGCGGACGCACGAAGAGCTCCCGATCTACGATATGCCGGAGGGGCAGAACGGAGGAATTGACAATGCAGGACAAGAAACACGGAACGATGCCGCGGGGGCTGAGCTTGCCGACGCTGCCGAAAGAGGCACACCAGGCGAGGCCAACGCAGCGCGTGCACTATCTGATGGAGCTGCCGAACGGGGAGAGCGCCGGGGTAACGGAAGAGAATCTGAGCGCATTCCTCGAGAAGTACGGAACGTCGGCGGAGAAGACGGAAACGCGCTAACGGTACAACAGCGGCTTGCGACATCCGGTATCTCACAATTCATCAGCCCGCGGGAGGCCAACGTGCCGAACGGCGCAAGCGGCGATAACACCGTCACCATCTTCGACGAGGCGGACTGGGACCAGGAGCTTATCGGCGCGGCGGACTGGGCAAAGTCCAAGGGCGTGAAAAAGGTGACGGCGCTGCTGGGCGTCATCAAGGTTGAAAAGGATGGGAAAACCGGCAGAATTTTCGGCGCGTTCAACGCCGACACGGGCGAAATTTTCGTCAATGCCGGTTCAGTACAGCGCAGCGTGAGCGAGACGATCGAGCATGAAACAGCGCATTATCTGGCCGAAGTGGCGAGGCGCGAGAACGTCAGGACGTTTATGCGCGACGTTCAGAGCCGGTACAGCAGCGAAGAGTGGGGCAAGGTGTACGATGCCTACTTTGACCGCTATGCAGCGCTGACGGGCGACTACGCGGGAATGAGCGAGAGCGATATCGAGCTCTATGTGTGGGAAGAGATCATGGGCGATGCCTATGCCGAGATCGACCAGTATGACGAAAAGGCGAGCCGATTCAACCGAGAGGCCGAAAGCGCGCTGTCGCAGAGCGGACAGGAAAGTGAAAGTGTCTTACATGGCGAACGCGCGCTGGGCGCGGTGGAACAAGGCCGCGAGACCGCGGCGGCGACGGAACGCAGGAGAGGACCGCCCGAGCGCTTCGAGTACATCGGCGGCGAGGTCGACAGCAAGACCGTACACGACGGCATCCAGGACGTGGCCGAGATGGAGCCGGTCGCCGAAGTCAGCGGCGAGGAATTCAAAAAGGGTGAAAAGGACCTTATCACGCAGGTCACGGAGTTTTTTGACGGGCTGGGCAACGAGGTCTACAATCCGCAGCTCGGCGACGTAATGCTGACGCGCCGCGGTGCAAAGAGCGACATCGCCCACGGAATCGGCAGAAAAAAAGCCGCTGCTTTCGCAGCGGTTCCGGATATCTTAAAAAACGGTCGCGTGATCGACTATCAAGTGGACTGGAAAGGGCGCAATTATGACACGGCGGTCGTCGCTGCGCCGATCACCATTGCAGGTGAGCCGTATATGGCGGGCGTGGTGCTGACGCGCACGGACAGCGAGAACCGCTTCTACGTGCACGAGGTCTTAACGGAAAAAGGAACAGCGCCGTTCAAGACCGGAGAATCGCCCGCAAGGGGCGTCGATACCGGCGGCGATGTTCCTTCTGTGTTCAGTTTACTGGACCAGGTGCGCAATGTCAAGAGAAATGCGGCGGAAACCGTCGACAGCGGCGAAGAAAACAAGGCATCGGCGCCACTCCGCAATGTCGGCATTGAAACTGCCGAGCCGGTGGCACGCGCCGATGGCCTTGCAGACGCGAGCGTATCACAGAGCGAGAGCAATGTCAAGGCGGAGGCACCAAGTGAGGAAATTAAAAAAGCGGGAGACCTTTCGGACGGAATTGGCTACGAGGCCGAGCGCCCGAAAGACTACCGCTCAAGCGATACTGTATCAGGCGGCGGTGAGAATGTCAAGCCGGAGGGGCGTTTCTCGGCAGGTGACGATGCGGCTTTGCAGCGCAGGCGCGACAGGGCGGATGCCGAGCTCGACAGAACGGTCGACAAAAACGATCCGGCCGCACAGAACGACGCGGCGGAACAGCTGAACCGGAGCCGCAGGGACATCGCCGACGCAGAGCTTGCGGACGCGGAGATCGCCGGGCAGGAATGGTCCTATGAAAAGGCGGAGCAGGACGGCAAGCGCGGGGACTACGCATCGATCCCTGCGGAGTGGAAAACGAAGCTCGAGCGCGCACGGACGGCGGCAACGAACAACATCAAGCCATCCGGCTTCGACAGCTACGACGCCTATCTCGACGCGCTGGACAAGCAGCGCGCGGCGGATCGGGCTGAGCGGCTGCGCGTCAAGAGCCGGGACGAATTCAAGGGCACAAAAGCGCTCGACGAGCTGGGCGTGAAGATCGCAAACAGCGCAGGCATTTACCACAACGCAGAACAGCTTATCGCCAATGACAAGGCGGCAAAGAGCATCCAGAACGCAACGAAGCGCGCCGAGCAGCGCTTGGGCGCGACGCGGCAGGAAAAGACCATCGCACGAGACATCGCAAACGGTGAGCGCTCGATGTCCGATATCCCACGTAGCGTGAAGAAATCGCGCGTGCTTGAGCTCGTGGACTATTACACAGCGCAGAAGGCGACGAAGACGGGGCTCTTGCGGCAGCAGCGCATCGAGATCAACGACGCACTGCGCGAGCAGGCGCGCGAGCTCATCGGCACAGAAGCGCCGGAGATCAACCGAAAGGGCCTGAACAAGCTCTTCGACCCAAGTAAAGGACTTGTGCTTTATCATCGCACGCCGCAGCGTATTATGCGCGCGCTCTTCGGCTGGAAGCAGGGCCAGCAGATCAACGAGGCTGTCTTTGAGCCGGTCTACGAGAACGAGCAGGAGCGCAAGCGCTTTATCAACCGCATGTTTGACGAAGTGCGCGCCTTCGAGGGTGCGGACGGTAAGAAAAGCGCGCTGAACAAGGACGAGAGTGCCTTTGCGCAAAGGCTGAAAGAGGGCCGCACTGTCGAAGAGCTGGTTGAAAAGTCCGGCGCGGCGGAGAGCATCAGAGCGGCGGCGGAAAACCTGAAAAACGGCGCAGAGATGAAAGATGCCGCTCGGGAATTTAGTCTTGACGAAGGCTCGCGCGATCTGGCGCGGCAATATGCCGACTGGCTGCAAACGCAGGACGACTACGCGGCGGCAAAGAACGTCGACCGCACGAAGGTCGAGAACGCGATCGAGAAGTACACCGAACTCTATGACAAGCTCTACGCCGCGATCAACGACTTTCTTGTGGCGCACGGGTACGAGCCCATCGGTTTCATCAAAGGCTACGCGCCGCACTTCCAAGCAAAGGAAACGAACGACAAGCTCGAAAACGCGCTCAAGGCGATCGGCGTCGATCTCGGCTCCGGCGTGGGCAAGCTGCCGACGAGCATCGCAGGTCTGACGAAATCCTTCAAGCCGAACAAGCGGTACAATCCGTTCTTTCAGCACCGCAGAGGAAACGAGACGGACTACGATATCGTCAAGGGCTTCGAGACATACGTGGATTATGCGAGCGACGTGCTCTACCACACGGACGACATCATGCGCGTGCGTCAGATGGCAAACTACCTGAGATCGACATTTGCACCGGAAGAAATGAAGGCGGACATCGACCAAATGGAGGCCATGCGCTACGCTCCGGCGGATGTGAAGGAAGAATACTTGCGCGATAAAAAGAAGATCACGGGTGATACCTTCCTGAGCTATGAGGACCTGACAAACCTGATGGAACAGTATACGGATGAGAAGTACCGCAGCATCGAGGACGCGACCGAATTCAGCGACCTTGTTTCGTGGATGGATGACTACGCGAACAAGCTCGCGGGCAAGCAGCTCTTCGAGGACCGCGCAATGGAGCGCGAAGTCGGGCGCGAAGCGCTGAACGGCGCGAAGAAGCTCAACCGCATGTTCGCCCGCGCGAACGTGGCAGGAAACCTCTCGTCGGCACTGAACCAGACGGCGCAGCTGCCGATGATCGCAACCGAACTCGGTCAAAAATATACGTGGCGCGCTGTGGGCGACATCCTGAGAGGGAAGACGACCGGCATGAGCGCATTCCGCGGGGAGAGCGACTTCCTGACGGAGAAGAGCGGCATTGACTACATCCAGAGCACCAAGGGTGAAAAGGCGATAGAAAAGCTATTCAGCCCGCTGGAAAAGGTCGATACCCTCGTCAGCACGATCGCAGTGCGCGGCAAATACCGCATGGAGTTAGACGCCGGCAAGAGCCCGAAAGAGGCGATGAAAGCGGCGGACCGCTGGGCGCGTGATATCATGGGTACGCGCTCGAAAGGCTCGGCACCGCTGACGTTCCAGTCGAAAAACCTTATCGCACAAATGCTGAACATGTTCCAGGTCGAGGCGGCGAACACATTCGAGCACGTCACGCAGGACCGGCTCGGCCCCGGCTTCAAGGAAATGGCCGCGAAGATCGGCAAGGATAAGGCCCAAAAAAAGCTCGCAAGCGACGCCATTGCCTATATGCTGCTCGCCTTCCTGCTCAACCGACTGGACGAGGACGCCTACGGCGGAACACCGGTGCCGTTTGACGTTCTCGGCATGGGACTGAACGCTGCTGCATCCGCCAACGGACTGACATCGAGCGATATGCTCAAGATGATTACGGACGACGTGACGGAAAACTTCTTCGGCGAGCGCCTTTTCGACACCGACCCGAACGACAAGAACGACGAGCTCGACCTTTGGTCGGCGGCGGAAGATACGCTATACAACATCAGCAACGATGTACCGTATGTGCGCAACGTGGCGGGCCTGCTGGGTCTCGGCGATGAAACACTACCGATGCCGGACGTGTGGGGCACACTGACGGGTATGGGCAAAGCGCTCAAAAAGAAGAAAAACGGGAAATTCAACAGCTCGGGCGAATTTTGGAGCGAGGTCGGTCGTCAGCTCATGGGGTTTGCGGGCGACACGCTCCCCGGCGGGCGGCAGCTTGAGAAGACGGCGCAGGGCATTGAAGCGCTGGCGCGCGGCGGGTCCTATCAGGGCACAGGCGGCAGCAAGCGCCTACAATATCCGGTGGAGCCGCTGCTGGAAGATCCGTTCGAGGCGCTGCGCGCTGGGCTCTTCGGAAAGAATTCGCTGAACGAATCGCGTGCATATTGGGCAGCGGGCGGAAATGCGCTGAGTGTATCGCAGCCGACGCTCTACCAGGAGCTCGTCGACAGCGGCATGAGCCGCAAGAAAGCATACGAGACCATCAGAGACTTCAACGACGCGACGGCCGATCTGGAAGCTGACAAGGATGAGAACGGCAATCCCGTCAGCGGAAGCAAGAAAGAAAAGGTCGTCGAGGCGATCAACAAGCTGCCGCTGAGCCGGAAGCAGAAAAACTTGCTCTATCTCAGCAGAGGGTACAGCGAGAAGGATCTGAACAGCTTGCCGTGGAACTGAAAATGATGAAGGGCGGGGCCATGAGGCCTCGCCCTTTTGTCCGAAAACGGCTACAACTGGCCGTAACTGGCAACAACTGGCAACAACTGGCAACAACTGGCAAAAGAAATGTTCGCAAAATGTTGACTTTTTGAAACAATCGCATATAATAACAGTACAGAGTGGGACCCATGGGCGACGCTCTGCTGACAAGAACAATACCCGGTCGCCAGTTCTTGCCGCCCCCAAAGAGGAAAACCTCTGCCTTAAGTGAGGAGCTAAAAAAGAGGAGAACCCCTGCCTTGAGTGGGGAGCCAAAAAAGAGGAGAGCCTCTGCCTTAAGTGAGGAGCTAAAAAGCGGGTCAACGCAAGTTGCCCCGCTTTTTTACAGAAAGAGATTGCCATGGAAAAGCTGAGAATATATAGAATCAGAGACGGATTTATCGAATTTCTGCACGAAAAGGACCACCGCGTGCAGTTTAATAAAAGGGAACGCCGCCCCTACATCGGCGTTGTTCTGGAAATCAACGGGCACAAATACTTCGTCCCGATGGAATCGCCGAAGCCGAACCACGAAAAGCTGAAAAGCAATGTACATATTATGCGCATTGACGGCGGGAAATATGGCATTCTCGGATTCAACAATATGGTTCCGGCGAAAGATTTTTTCCTCGTCCCGTTCGATATCGAAAAAGAGCCGGACGAGCGCTACAAGAACCTGCTGCGGAATCAACTGGAATTCTGCAACGACCACAAAGAGGACGTATACCGACACGCGAGAAAGACATACGACGGCGCAACAGGCGGGCGCAATCCGTTTCTCACAAGGGTGTGCTGCGACTTCAAATTGCTCGAACGGGAATATGTAAAATATTACTTCAAGACAACGGAACAGTAAAGGGCGGGGCCGTGAGGCCCCGCCCTTTTGTTCTATCATTCGGGAGAACTTCCGCGCCAGCGGTATGCACGGCGGAAGCCAAGAGAGAGTGCTTCGTTTACAGTGGAAACATAGCGCTCGCCGTCATCGCAGATGTGGACGTTATCATACTGCTGATCCATAGGGAGATGGAAAATTTTTCGCCCGTCGCGACCGATATTGCACTTGATCCGCGGGTATTCGGCGAACGGAATGTTGGGGAATAGTTTGATGCCCAGCCGCTCGGCGCAAAGCTCGGCAACGGGAGAAAAGCCATTCGTCGCCACGAAGGCACCGACAACGTCAGCATCGGGGTGAGAATACTGGTATTCAAAAACGCTGCCCGCGAGCTGGAAAACATGGTTCTCGTGGATGACCTTTTCCCTCGCCCAACGCTTACATTGAATCAGAATGACTTTCTTGCCGCGCTGCAAGATCAGGTCGCGCCCCATGTCCTCTTTCTTCATTGTTGCGCCATAGTACCGGACGCGATAGCCGCGCGATTCGCAAAGGTAGCCGATATAGCGCTCGTATTCTATGCCGACTTCCCAGTTGGTCTTGCTGCGTTTGATATAGCGATCGAGCGCAAGCTGATACTTTTCAGCGATAGGGAGATCGTTCCACTCGGCGGGCGACAGATAGTCACGCATAACCGCCCGCTCATCATCATCGGATGGACCGTCGGACACATATTTGAACGCATCCATCGGCGGGACCTCTTTGAAGTCGAGCAGCCAAGGGAAAAGCGATTCGTAGAAATTCAACTGATATTCCGACCGCTTCGCGCGGAGACGCCATTCACGCAGTTCGCCGTGAATGAGCTTGTCCACCTCTCCGGCCTTTTGCTCTGCTGGGCGGTTTTTGTTGCGAAGATGCAGCACCCATTTTTCATCAAACGACTGGTACAGGTCAGCGTAGTAAGACGCAAGCCACGGCTGAGACTGTACGCGCTCGGAATATATACGGTTAAGAGCCTCGCTTTTCTCACTAAGCCGCCTTTCCGCACGGTGCATTTGGCTTTCATATTCGAGGCATTTGAAACGAGCTTCCTCTATGATTTTTTGCTGCGCATCTTGCGTCCTTCCGATTTCAAACGCCCGGGCCTCGCGAGCGTGTTTGACCGCACCGTCTAATACCTCGCATTCGCCTTTAAGCCTATCCCGCTGAAAGGACAGACTGACGATATCGCGCTGGGCGGCAGAAGTATCTGCGCTTAAAAGTAATCCAGCCTCGAGAGCGAGGCGAATCATGTGTTTGCGCGGCTGTCTGCGGTTACGAAAGTCAGGGCAATCACACTCATAGAGCGTGGTGCGGTATGTCTCGCCGCTCGAGGAATGAATAGACGCAGAGATATCAAAGGGAGCTTCGATTCGCATCTCCTGAGTCAGCGCAGAAGTTAGCCGTTCGTAAGGGAAGGGCACACCATGCAACGATGAGAAAGCGGGAGTACTGGTCAAATACGGGCGATCCGCGATATCGCGCACAGTCTCGACCGCTCGGGTGCGAACCTGGTCGTTGATATGCTGCTCGCGGAAGTCCAAGCTACGCGATCGTGTCTGCAAGCTCTCTTCTATACGACCTCGCCGGTCCTCAAGCGCACGCTCCATGCCTTCAAAAGCAGAATTAAGAGAAGATTCCTTTTTACTCAAATCGGCGTCTCTTGCATCAAGGGAGCGCTCGTGGTCAGAAAGAGACTTTTTACGAGATACGAGGGAGAACACCCACTTCGCCATGAACAGCGCAATGATCGTCCAAAGCCAGTAGGATGACAAAAAATCAAGCAGGCCCACAATATCCCTCTTTCGTTTTTATTTCGGCGGGAGTATAGGGACACCATATAGGAATTTTTGCAGTTTGTCAAATTGCGTGGATGTGCAAAATTTTTCTTCCCTTTTCGAAGGCTATGCAGTATAATGAGCCAATAGTCAGTTCAAAGGTGAATGCAATTTGTTACTAACGGACTAAAACCGTCAATATCACTAAATTCGAGAAAACGCAGAAAAGTAAAGAAAATAGCCCCGTTTTAGCGAAAAGTGCATAGATTGCGAAGAGAATCGGGGCCCGACTTAATATTTCATTATTTTGTCTGCCTCACAGCAGACGCGAAGAAAGGAATGGATCATATGGCTGAGGAAGTCAAGACTGCCGCCGCTGAGGGCGAATCCGGCAGCAAAAATTTTATCGACGCCTTCATCGAAGAAGACATCGCGGAGGGTGGGCGCTTCCAGGGCCAGCAGGTCCACACCCGTTTTCCGCCGGAGCCGAACGGCTATCTGCACATCGGCCACTGCAAGGCGCTGACCATCGACTTTGGCACCGCTGAGCGCTTCGGCGGCCTTTGCAACCTGCGCATGGACGACACGAACCCCACGAAGGAGGACGTCGAATTTGTCGACGCCATCAAAGAGGACATCCACTGGCTGGGCTTCGACTGGGGTGACCGTTTCTTCTACGGCAGCGACTATTTTGAAAAGGACTACGAGTACGCTGTCGAGCTCATCAAAAAGGGCCTTGCCTACGTCTGCGACCTGACGCCCGAGCAGGCGAGAGAGTACCGCGGCGACATCGGCAAGCCCGCCATCTCCCCGTACCGTGACCGCGATGTGGAGGAGAACCTCGACCTCTTTGAGCGCATGAAAAACGGCGAGTTCCCCGAGGGCAGCCGCACGCTGCGCGCAAAGATCGACTTAGCCTCCGGCAACTTCAACATGCGCGACCCTGTTATTTACCGCATCCGCTACATGCACCATCACCGTCAGGGCGACAAGTGGTGCATCTACCCGATGTACGACTTTGCCCACCCCATTCAGGACGCGCTCGAGGGCATCACGCACTCGCTCTGCTCGCTCGAATTCGAGGCGCACCGCCCGCTCTACGACTGGGTGGTGAACAATGTTTCCGTGCCCAATAAGCCGCGCCAGATCGAGTTTGCCCGCCTTGGCATCGATCACACGGTCATGTCGAAGCGCAAGCTCAGAAAGCTCGTTGAAGAGAGTATCGTCTCCGGCTGGGACGATCCGCGTATGCCGACGCTGTGCGGCCTGCGCCGCCGCGGCTTCACGCCTGCGTCCATCCGCAACTTCTGCGACCGCATCGGCGTTGCCAAGAGCGCGAGCGTGGTCGAATACAGCTTCCTTGAGCACTGCCTGCGCGAGGACCTCAACGAGAAGGCTGAGCGCACGATGGGCGTGCTGTATCCGGTGAAGCTCGTCATCACGAACTATCCCGAGGGCAAGAGCGAGACCGTCACGGTCGAGAATAACCCGACCGACCCTGCGTCCGGCACGCATGAGATCACGTTCTCCCGCGAGTGCTGGATCGAGGCCGACGACTTCATGGAAGTCCCCGTGCCCAAGTACAAGCGCCTGACGCCGAACGGCCCCGAGTGCCGCCTCAAGGGCGCGTACCTCATCACCTGCACGGGCTGCAAGAAGGACGAGAACGGCAACGTCGTCGAGGTCTACGCCGAGTACGACCCGAACTCGCCGGGCGGCGATCCCGCCGACGGCCGCAAGGTCAAGGGCGCGACGATCCACTGGGTCGACGCCGCGACCGCGCTGGACGCCGAGGTGCGTGTTTACAGCGAGCTGTTCAGCGACCCCGCACCAGACGGCGCGGACAAGGATTTCCTTGCCTGCATGAACCCCGATTCGCTCGAGGTGCTGACCGGCTGCAAGGTCGAGCCGCGCATGCGCGACATCGCCGCGGCGTACGACAAGACCGAAAAGAAGGGCAAGACCGCGCCGAGCTTCCAGTTCATGCGCCTTGGGTATTTCTGCCTTGACAACAAGGATTGCTCCGAGGATCATCTGGTGTTCAACCGGTCGGTTACTCTTAAAGATAGTTTTAAAAAGTAATCATTGAAATGTTCCCCCTGCAAGCAGGGGAGCGCGGATAAAAGGGGACCTTCTCTCACGTGAGAGAAGGTCCCCTTTTGAACCCCTAAGAGAACGGCAGGGGCGTTTCGATTTCGCCCCTGCACCCCTAACGACCAAAAGGGAGGGGCCTTGCCCCTCCTTTTTGGATTATCCACCCCGCTGTTGCTTCTGACGGCGCGGCATTGCTTCGCTCGCCGCTTTGGGGTGCTGCTTTTTTAGTTTTCTGCTGTGATATAGATTTCTTCTGCTTTTTGCTGGGCGGAGATGAGAATATCTTTGGCATCACCCAAATTCTGTTTTTCCAGCTTTTCCAGTGCGTCTGTGATTGCATTGAACAGCAAAGAATACATTTTATCGTAATTTGCCATGTTGTCCATCACCTTTCTTTTGATGTTCTCTCATTGTAAAGTGATATCACTTAGAAGTCAATAGACTGCATACTTTTCTGAACGAAAACCATACAATAAGCTAAAGATCAAGCAGGAGGCTGTGTATGGCAACGAACAAACGGGTATTTACACTTCGTTTATCCGACGAAGTGTTTGACAAAATCGGCGTGCTGGCCACAAGAGAGCATCGCTCCATGACAAATTACATCGAATACGTTTTGCTCAAGCATATCAATGACATCGAGGCAGAACAAGGCGAGATCAAAGAAGAAAACGACCGCTGACGCGGCCGTTTTTGTCGTTATGCGGCGAGCGCAGCAATGCCGCCCGCACGCAGTCTGCCGCCGTGCTACCGTCACTCGCGCCTCACGATAGTAAGGCGCGGTTGAGAGTGGTCACGAAACGTAGGGATTCATGGCGAAGCCATGTACACCGCACCTGATTCGGCAAGCATTGCAGCTCTTCGAGCTACAGACCGGCAATGAGCGGGGTCGAGGGGGAAGGCCCCTCGTCCTTTCTCTCGGGGGTTGCAAAGGGGGATACTCTCTTTCGAGAAAGAGAGTATCCCCCTTTTTACGCACTCCTGCGCGGCGCAGGAAATCCCCCCGCGCCTGCGCGGAACAATTTGCAAATGGTTTTGTTAAACCGTTTCCAGAATCTCTCTGGCAACATAAACACCGCTCGCCGATGCGTGCGACAGCGAATGCGTAATACCGCTGCCGTCGCCGATGACATAGAGCCCCTTGTACGGCGTTTCAAGGTGCTCGTCGAGCGCGACCTCCATGTTGTAGAACTTGACCTCCACGCCGTAGAGGAGCGTATCGTCGTTTGCGGTACCCGGCGCGATCTTGTCGAGCGCGTAGATCATCTCGATGATGCCGTCCAGAATGCGCTTGGGCAGCACAAGGCTCAGATCACCCGGCGTTGCCGCAAGCGTCGGCGTGACGAGGCCTTCTTCGATGCGCTTGACCGTGCTGCGGCGGCCGCGGACGAGATCGCCGAAGCGCTGGACGATGACGCCGCCGCCGAGCATGTTGGACAGGCGCGCGATGGACTCGCCGTAGCCGTTGGAATCCTTGAACGGCTCGGAGAAGTGCTTGGCGACGAGAAGCGCGAAGTTCGTGTTCTCGGTCTGGAGGGACTTATCCTCATAGCTGTGGCCATTGACCGTGACGATGCCGTTCGTGTTCTCGTTGACGACGATGCCGTTGGGGTTCATGCAGAACGTGCGGACGTTGTCCTCGAACTTTTCCGTGCGATAGACGATCTTGCTCTCGTAGAGCTCGTCAGTCAGGTGGGAGAAGACAACGGCGGGGATCTCGACGCGCACACCGATATCGACGCGGTTCGACTTCGTGGGGATCTTGAGCTCCTGGCACACGCCCTCCATCCACTTGCTGCCGACGCGGCCGACGGAGACGATGCACTTGTCGCAGGTGTAGTCCGTCTCGCCGACGGTGACGCGGTAGCCGTCGCCCTCGCGGGCGATGGTGGTGACGGGGGAGTCGAAGTAGAAGTCGACCTTGTCCTTGAGCAGGTCATAGAGGTTCGAGAGCACGACGAGGTTCACGTCCGTGCCGAGATGGCGGACGGAGGCGTCGAGCAGGTTGAGCTTATTCTGGATGCAGAGCTTTTTGAACTTCGTGCCGGCGGTGGAGTAGAGCTTCGTGCCCTCGCCGCCGTAGGCCATGTTGATCTCGTCGACATAGTGCATGAGATCGAGCGCCTGCTTTTTGCCGATGTACTCGTGCAGCGTGCCGCCGAAGTCGTTGGTGATGTTGTATTTGCCGTCGGAAAATGCGCCCGCGCCGCCGAAACCGCTCATGATCGAGCAGCTCTTGCAGCGGATGCAGGACTTGACCTTGTCGCCGTCGATGGGGCAGTGGCGCTTTTCAAGGCTGTGACCGGCCTCGAACACGGCGACGCGCAGGTCACTGCGATCCTTTGTCAGCTCGTAGGCGGAGAAGATGCCGCCGGGACCGCCGCCAATGATGATGACGTTGTAATGCATGGAAGAAACCTCCGTTTGATCCGGATTTGCCGGAGGAGCATCCCACCGGCGCAAAAATACATACTATATTGTAATAAAATGGCGGATAAAGTCAAGAGAAGAAACGGAAAAAGGAGCGGAAACATTTTCCGCTCCTTTTTGTCTGAGTCTACATATTCTTCTTGATGCTCTTGATGGCGTTTTTTTCAAGGCGCGAGACCTGCGCCTGCGAGATGCCGATCTCACTCGAGACCTCCATCTGCGTCTTGCCGTCGGAGTAGCGCAGGGCGAGGATCTGGCGCTCGCGCTTGCTCAGGCGCGCCATGGCCTCCTTGAGCGCGATCTGCTCGAGCCAGTCCTCGTCGGTGTTCTTGTTGTCGCGCACCTGATCCATGACGCACACGGCGTCGCCGCCGTCGGAGTAGATGGGCTCAAAGAGCGACACGGGGTCGCATACGGCGTCCATGGCGAAGACGACCTCCTCGCGCCGGATGCCGAGCTCGCGCGCGATCTGCTCGACCGTGGGCTCGCGCTGCTGCTCGCGCTGGAGCTTTTCACGCGCCTGTAAGACGCGGTAGGCCGTGTCGCGCATCGAGCGGCTGACGCGAATGGAGCTGTTGTCGCGCAGATACCGCCGGATCTCACCGATGATCATCGGCACGCCGTAGGTGGAAAAACGAACATTCTGCGAAGTGTCGAAGTTGTCGATGGCCTTTAGTAGCCCCACGCAGCCGACCTGAAAGAGGTCGTCCGCGTTTTCCCCTCGGCCGGAAAAGCGCTGGATGACCGACAGCACCAGCCGCAGATTGCCCTCGACGAGCTTTTCGCGCGCGGCTGCGTCGCCGTCCTTTGCGCGATGAAGCAGCGCGTCCGTCTCCGCGGCGGTCAGCGTCGGCAGCTTCGTCGTGTTCACGCCGCAGATCTCCACCTTGCCAAGCATAAAAAGAATCCCCGCCTCCCGTGCATAGTGCTTTCAGTATGTCCGCACGCGGCGGAAACATACGAAACGGGAGGCGGGGATATTTTTTATCGTTCGGCGCGCTTCGATGGACTTTGCGCCCTCAAACGGTTCTCACGCAAGAAGACCGATACAGAATGCAATGATCGCGGCGTTGAAGAAGTCGTTGAAGAGGCCGCCGACCATCGGGATGACGAAGTAGGCCGAGGGAGAGGGACCGTAGCGGCGGGAAACGGCCTGCATGTTGGCCATGGCGTTGGACGTGGCGCCCATGCCGAAGCCGATGAAGCCGGCGGTGATCATCGCGGCGTCGTAATCGCGGCCCATGACCGGGAAGACGACCAGCAGCGAGAAGACGACCATCAGCAGCACCTCGGCGGCGAGGGCGACGATCATCGGCAGCGCCAGGTCGACGAGTTGCCAGAGTTTGAGGCCCGAGAGCGCCATCGAGAGGAAGATCGCGAGGAACATGTTGCCCATCGTGCTGATCTCGGCGGCGGGGAACTCCATGATCTTGAAGTGGTCGATCACGTTGCGCACGACGACGGCCACGAGCATCGAACCAATGTAAATGGGGAAGCTGAAGCCGCAGAGATTCGTGAGCAGAACGCTGACGACGTTGCCGACGCCGGCGCAGAACATCAGCAGCAGGAAACCGTAGACAAAGTTATTGGCGTGGGTGTTGTAATGCGTGTCGTCGACATCCTCTTCCACCGTCTGCTCTGCGAGCTCGTTGCGCAGGTGGTTCTTGACGATGAGCTTGCGGGCGATCGGGCCGCCGAGGAGCGAGCCGAAGATGAGGCCGAACGTCGCCGCCGCGACGGCGACCGTCGTGCCGCCGATGGCACCGGCTGCATCAAGGTCAGGGCCAATACCCGCCGCCGTGCCGGGGCCGCCAATCATCGAGATAGAGCCGCAGGCGAGACCGTAGAGCGGATCTTTGCCCATCAGCGCCATCACGCCGCTGCCGACGACATTCTGCAAAATGATCATCACAACGCTCAAAATAAGGAGCATGATGACGGATTTGCCGCTCTTGAGCAGCATCGGAATGCTGACGGTGAAGCCGACGGTCGTAAAGAAGAAGATCATAAAGACCGTTTGCAGCGTGTCGTCAAAGGTGATGACCGCCGTGCCCGTGGCATAGAGGATGGTGTTGAAGATCGCGAAGCACAGACCGCCGACCAGGGGAGCGGGGATGCAGAAGCGGCTGAACACGGGGATCTTCTTCGTCAGCACCAGGCCGAGGGCGTACATGGCGGCGCCAAGCGCGAGGGCATGGTACATATTGAGCTGGATCTCTGTCATGTGGGGGAACCTCCGTAGAAAAAATTTTCTCTCCGGCATAGCCCGGAGAGAAGTCGCGGGAAATGCGAGGGATAGGACTTCCTGTTCCGGAAATACAATGAAAGGGAACAGGAGGGGATGCGCATGAACTGCCGCTTTGCCGACTTCCGCTGCAAGGAGGTCATCAACATCTGCGACGGCTGCCGCCTGGGCTATGTGGGCGACGTGGAATGCAGGCTGCCGGACGGGCAGCTCACCGCACTCATCATTCCCGGGCCGTACCGCTTTTTCGGGCTGTTCGGCCGGGGAGAGGAATACTGCATCCCATGGGAGTGTATCAAGCAGATCGGGGACGATATCATTCTCATTGACAAGCCCTTTCCGCGCCAGGAGATCCCGCGCAGAGAGCACCGCACGCGCCGCCGCCGGTACTGAAAAGGGCGGCGGACGAAAAGTCCCCCAATAGCAGACTTACCATATTATAAGGATTTTCGACATTTTTGCAAGCCTAAATTTTAGAAAGACATTATTAAAAAAGGAAAATGACAACTTCTGGGTGCAAAAGCGCGGGAAAACGACGCGGGAAAGGCGGCAAAAGGAAAAGAAAGCGGGAAAAACACAGGATTTTTCAAAAAGTGCTTGCAATTTTGGAAATAGCGGGGTATAATATCCGGGTATTCCGCATGGAGACCGGACTTCTTGTCTGTGCCATCAGGTTGGCAGGAGGGATGAAGGCTCCAGAGGTAAAACTAAATTTGAAGGAGAAACTACAAGCAATGGCAAACGTCGTATCCATGAAAGCCCTGCTCGAAGCAGGCGTCCACTTCGGCCATCAGACCCGTCGCTGGAACCCCAAAATGGCTCCCTACATCTACACCGAGCGCAACGGCATCTACATCATCGACCTGCAGAAGACCGTCAAGAAGCTCGAGGAAGCCTACAACTTCGTCCGTTCCGTCTCTGAGAGCGGCCAGAACATCCTGTTCGTCGGCACGAAGAAGCAGGCGCAGGAGGCTATCAAGGAAGAGGCTTCCCGCTGCGGCGGCTACTATGTCAACGCTCGCTGGCTCGGCGGTATGATGACCAACTTCAAGACCATGCGTACCCGCGTGGACCGTCTCAACCAGCTCAAGACCATGCAGGCTGACGGCACGTTCGATATGCTTCCCAAGAAGGAAGTCATGAAGCACCTCGCCGAGATCGAGAAGCTCGAGAAGTACCTCGGCGGTGTGAAGGAAATGAAGAAGCTCCCCGGCGCGCTGTTCATCGTCGACACCCGCAAGGAGCGCAACGCCATCGCCGAGGCGCACAAGCTCGGCATCCCCGTCGTCGCCATCGCCGATACCAACTGCGATCCCGACGAGATCGACTACCCCATCCCCGGCAACGATGACGCCATCCGCGCCATCAAGCTCATCTCCTCCGTGATGGCCAACGCCATGATCGAGGGCAAGCAGGGCGAAGAGACCGAGGAGAAGGCCGAGGGCGAGGCTCAGGCCTGATTTTCCCAATCAAGCGAGAAAAGAACCTTACGGGGCGAGGCAAAGCCTCGCCCCGTCTCATTTTTACCACACTATTTTTCAGGAGGATATCAGAATGGCTATCACTGCTGCTGTTGTTAACGAGCTCCGCCAGGCCACCGGCTGCGGCCTGATGGACTGCAAGAAGGCCCTCATCGAGTGCGAGGGCGATATGGAAAAGGCCGTCATGTATCTGCGCGAAAAGGGCCTCGCCTCTCAGGCGAAGAAGGCCAGCCGCGTGGCTGCTGAGGGCATGGCTTACGCCACCGTCATCGACGGTGTCGGTGTTGTGGTCGAGGTCAACTGCGAGACCGACTTCGTCGCCAACGGCGAGCCGTTCAACAACTTTGTCAAGGGCGTGGCTGCTGTCGCCGCCAAGGAGAACCCCGCTGACGTCGACGCGCTCATGGGCTGCCCCTGGGTCACCGGCAACGGCACCGTCAAGGATGCGAAGGACGAGCTGTTCCTCGCCATCCGCGAGAACATGAGCATCCGTCGCTTCGCCCGCATCGCTGACGGCTTCTCCGTCCCCTATGTCCACATGAAAGGCAAGATCGGCGTTATCGTCAACCTGACCGTCGAGGGCTGCGACGCCACCGAGATCGGCAAGGACATCGCCATGCAGATCGCCGCGCTCAACCCCCGCTTCTGGGACAAGAGCCAGGTCACGCAGGACGTTCTGGACGAGGAGAAGGAAGTCATGCTCGGCCAGATGGCCAACGACCCGAAGATGGCCAACAAGCCCGATCAGGTCAAGGAAAAGATCGTTATGGGCAAGCTCAACAAGTTCTATGCCGAGAACTGCCTGCTTCAGCAGGCCTTCGTCAAGGACGGCGACGTCTCTGTCGAGCAGTATATGAACAACGCTGCCAAGGCGCTGGGCGGCAAGGTCAGCTTCAACACCGCCGTTCGCTTCGAGAAGGGCGAGGGCATTGAGAAGAAGCAGGAGAACTTTGCGGCTGAGATCGCTTCCATGGTCAACGGCAACAAGTAATTTCCAAATTACAAAATATGATGAAAAGAGGTTCGGCGAAGGCCGGACCTCTTTTTTGTTTCCGCGCGGCAGACAGAATTTTCTGCGAAATAAAAAATTTACAATTTCCTAAGGTGAATATTATTGTGCATATCTTGCATATTCATTTTGACTGGTGTATAATAGGCAATGCTAAGCAGCGGCGCAGTATCCTAGTCGGAGCTGCCGTTTCCTAAGAAGGGCCTAAAAATCCTTTAAAGGGCACAACTGTGAAGCCTTTGGTGCCTGCTTCTTACGCCCAGTTTGGGGTGGGTGCTGAAGGGAGGCGAAAGCGAAAGCTGCGCCTGCGGACTCCGGGCGACCCCTAATGGCATGGGGGAACCGACCCTGTTTCTGCGGAGACTCGTTGCTGTGCCGGAGCGGACTCCCGGTTTCGGGTATCGACTTCGGTACGGGACGGGATATGAACCTGCATTGCGGTGCTACCCGGCCTTTGTGCCGCGAACGCTGTGTGCAGCGTAGCCTGCCTTGCGTGGGGAATTCGGATAGGAGAACAACGTACAGACTCCGGCCAAGAGCGAAGTACGATCGCTCCTTGAAATTTTTCCTGCAAAAGAGGATAAGAAACGGCGTGACTCCGGGGTGGAAATCACCTAGGCTGTCGCAAGGGCAGCGAAAGGGTTACAGTGCGGACTAAGTGGCAATCGGGTACCTCGTCTGGTGACAACGGGGTGCAGCGCCTAAGGGGGAACCGCCTCCATCGGCAACGAGAGGTGCGCTGCGGGGAAAGCCAACCCGACCTATGCCGCAGGATTACCTTTTGCTGCTGCCGCTGATTAGCATGATTATGAAATAACTGTGGAGAAGAAAGCCTTGGAAAACGAAGAAGACCGAAAGCAGAAGAAAACGGAAAAGACGCCCAGCCACGCGCGCTGGGTCATCCGTGTGTCTTTGATCGCTGTGGCGCTTTCCGCCGCGATGAGCCTGTGCTCGGGCGCGGTGCTTGAGGATGCGGGCTATGTGACTGCAACGCTGATCCTGCTGCTGTTCATTGCGCTGGGCATCCTGTTCGATATCATCGGCGTCGCCGTGACGGCGGCGAATCCCAAGCCGTTCAATTCGATGGCCGCGCACCGTGTCAAGGGAGCGAAGGAGGCGCTGTACCTCATCCGCAACGCGGAAAAGGTCGCCTCGTTCTGCAACGATGTGGTCGGTGACATCTGCGGCATCGTCAGCGGCTCGACCGCGACGGTCATCGTCGTGCTGCTGCAAAACAGCTTCGGCTGGCGCAGCATCGTCGTATCCACCGTGGTCACGGCGCTCATTTCCGGATTGACGATCGGCGGCAAGGCCATCGGCAAAAAGGTCGCCATGAAAAAGAGCAAGGATGTCATTTACCTGACGGCGAAGGTGCTGTCGGTGCTGCATCTTGTCAGATAAAGAAGGAAACCGTATTGATTCTTGAAACCATCCATGATCCCCGGGACATCAAGGCCCTGAACGACTCGCAAACGCAGCTTTTATGTACGGAGCTGCGTGAATTTTTGCTGAAAAATGTGTCGAAAACGGGCGGGCATCTGGCCTCGAACCTCGGCGCGGTCGAGCTGACGGTGGCCATCCACCGCGTGTTCGACACGTCGCGAGACCGGCTGGTGTTCGACGTGGGGCATCAGTGCTACACCCATAAAATTTTGACCGGCCGGCGCGAGCAGTTTTCGTCTCTGCGCCAGTACGGCGGCCTCTCGGGCTTTCCCAAGCCGCGCGAGAGCGGGCATGACGCCTTTATCGCGGGACATGCCTCCAACTCCGTCTCCGTCGCGCTCGGCATGGCGCGGGCGCGGACGCTGCAGCATCAGGATTATTCCGTACTGGCGCTGATCGGCGACGGCGCGCTCTCCGGCGGCCTCGCCTATGAGGGACTCAACAACGCGGGTGCGAGCGGCGAGCCGCTCATCGTGATTCTGAACGACAACGGCATGTCGATCGACGGCAATGTCGGCGCGGTGAGCGAGCATCTGGGACTTTTGCGCTCGAAGCCTGCGTACTATGAATTCAAAAAAGCCTATCGTGATCTGCTCGACCGCAATGCGGTCGGCCGCGCAGTGTATGATTTTAACCATCATCTGAAAACGAACGTCAAAAAGGCGCTTCTGCCGAATTCGACGATGTTTGAGGACATGGGTTTTACCTACCTCGGCCCCGTGAATGGACACGACGTGGGGCAGCTCACCAACACGCTCAAATGGGCGAAGGACTTGAACTGTCCGGTGCTCGTGCATGTGCACACGAAAAAGGGCAAGGGCTACCCGCCCGCCGAGCGCGAGCCGGAGCGCTATCACGGTGTCGGCAAATTCGACCCGCGGATGGGCGTGCCGCGCGAGCACAAGCAGGATTTTTCCGCGGTGTTCGGCGAGGAACTCTGCAAGCTTGCGAAAAATGACGAAACGATCTGCGCTATCACCGCCGCGATGCGCGACGGTACGGGCCTGCACGATTTTTCCGAGCAGTATCCCGCGCGCTTTTTCGACGTCGGCATCGCCGAGGGACATGCCGTGGCGATGGCCGCGGGCATGGCCAAGCAGGGGCTCACGCCGGTCGTGGCGATCTATTCGAGCTTTTTGCAGCGTGCCTACGACCAGCTCATCCACGACACGGCGCTCTCCGACCTGCATGTTGTCTTCGCGGTCGACCGCGCAGGCATGGTCGGCGCGGACGGAGAGACGCATCACGGCATTTTCGATGCGACATTCCTCTCGGAAATTCCGAATATGACGGTGTTGTGTCCGTCGAACTTTGCAGAGCTGCGCACGATGCTTGACCGTGCGGTGAACGAGATCAAAGGCCCCGTCGCCATCCGCTATCCGCGCGGCGGCGAGGGAAATTATAAAGAAAACAGCGGGCGGCAGAATCTTGTCGTGCTGCGCGAGGGAGAGGACATCACCCTCTGCGCCTACGGCACGATGATCAACAATGTGCTCGACGCGGCGGGGATTCTGCACAAGCAGGGCATTGAGGCGCGCGTTGTGAAGATCAACGCCATCTCGCCGCTCTACGACCGCGACATGCGCGAGATCATCGGCAAAACCAAGGCGATGCTGGTCGCCGAGGAGTGCGCGGGCGTCGGCTGTATGGGCCAGCGCATGGCGGCGATCCTGGGCTGGAACAAAATTTCGCCCGAACGGCTGGAGCTGTGCAACCTCGGCAAGGCGTTTCCCGCGCAGGGAACAGTGGAGGAGCTGTACCGCGAGTTCGGACTGGACGCGGAGTCGCTGGCAAAAAAGGCTGCGGAGGTGCTGCAATGAGCAATAAAACAAGACTGGACGTGCTGCTCGTTGAACGCGGGCTGGAACGGACCCGCCAGCGCGCGCAGGCGATGATCATGAGTGGGCTCGTCTTTGTGGACGGGCAGCGCGTGGATAAGGCGGGCACCGCCGTGCCGAACGACGCGCAGATCGAGGTGCGCGGCAACACGCTCCGATATGTGAGCCGCGGCGGCCTCAAGCTCGAAAAGGCGATGACGACGTTCGGCCTCAAGCTGGACGGCTGCGTCTGCGCCGATATCGGCGCGTCGACCGGCGGCTTTACCGACTGTATGCTGCAAAACGGCGCGACAAAGGTCTACGCCGTCGACGTCGGCTACGGACAGCTCAATTGGAAGCTCCGCTCCGACGAGCGCGTTGTGTGCATGGAACGCACGAACGCGCGCTATCTCGACCGCGACCAGATTCCTGACGAGCTGGATTTTGCCAGCATCGACGTGTCGTTTATTTCACTGAAATTGATCCTGCCTGCGGTGCACCGCGTCTTAAAAGAGGGCGGACATGTCGCCTGCCTCATCAAGCCCCAGTTTGAGGCGGGACGCGAAAAGGTGGGGAAAAAGGGCGTCGTCCGCGACCCGGACGTACACCTTGAGGTGCTGGAAAACTTCCTGACACATGCAAAGGATTCTGGCTTTACGGTGCTTGATATCACATTCTCTCCCATCCGCGGACCCGAGGGAAACATCGAATACCTCGGGTATCTCGAAAGCGGCGATTGGGTGGAGAAGACGTTTGACCTCCAGGGTCTTGTGGAGCAGTCACACGCGGCGCTCGACCACGGGAAGGAGGGCGCGGGATGCTGAGAAAAGTCATCTTATGCCCGAATCCCTACCGCGACGCGCAGCTTCGCGTCGCGAAGGAGGCCAAGCGCGTGCTCGACGAGGTTGGCTGCCCGAATGTTGTGTGCCTGCCGTTTCGCAATCAGGAGCCGCCGGAGGGCTACGGGCTCAACATTGAGCCGCTTCAGCAGGAGATCCGCGGTGCGGACATGATCATCGCGTTCGGTGGCGACGGTACGATCCTGCACCTGTCCAAAACCGCCGCGCACCGCGATATCCCGGTGCTGGGCGTCAACCTCGGCAGCCTCGGCTTTATGGCCGAGCTCGAAAGCAAAGACCTTTCGCGTCTGCGCGATTTGTGCGACGGAAAGTATGAGATCGAGAGCCACATGATGCTCGATGTGAGCGTCCAGCGCGACGGGCGGGTCATCTACTCGAACCTTGCGCTCAACGAAGCGCTCATCGCGCGCGGCAACATCTCGCGCGTGATCCGGCTGCAAATTTTTACCGAGCAGGGGAAGCTCGTGGACGTGGCGGGCGACGGTGTCATCGTCGCGAGCCCGACGGGCTCGACGGCCTACTCGCTCTCGGCGGGCGGCCCTGTGGTCGAGCCGACGGCGCGGAACTTCATCGTTTCGCCTATCTGCGCGCACAGCGTGCACGCCAACGCTTACGTGCTCTCGCCTGAGCGGGTCATCACCGTGCAGACGGAAAAAAACAGCTACAAGCCCGTCCTTTTGAGCGTGGACGGCGGGCGCGCATTCTCGCTGCGCAGCGGCGACAGTATTGAAGTGCGCCGCTCGAAATTCGACACCAAGCTCGTTCGACTGAGCAAACGCAGTTTCTGCGAGATCTTACAAAAGAAAATGTTGATGGGAGGAACCAGCAATGAAGAATGAAAGACAGGAAAAGATCCTTGCGATCATTGCCGCTTCGGCGATCGAAACGCAGGAGCAGTTGATCGACAGCCTGCGCAAGGAGGGAATCTCCTGCACGCAGGCGACCATCTCCCGCGATATCAAGCAGCTCCACTTAATTAAGGAGCCGACCGGCAACGGCACCTACCGCTACGCCGTTTCGACGCAGAAGATGCGCCTGAATCTGGCTGACCGCCTGCAGACCATCCTGCGCGAGAGCATCGTTTCGGTCGACTGCGCGCAGAATCTGGTGCTCATCAAGACGATGGCGGGTCTCGGACCCGCAGCCGGCGCGGCGTTCGACGGGATGGATATCTCCGCCAAGGTCGGCACCGTCGCGGGTGACGACACGGTGCTGATCGTGATGCGCGAAAACGAGTCCGCCGCCGAGCTCTGCTCGGAGATCGAGGACATGCAGAGACAGCGCCAGACCAAGTAAGAACAAAATTTTGCAGGAGAATGAGCGATGCTTGAGCTTTTGCACATTGAAAATATCGCCATCATTGAGCGGGCGGACATTCTGTTTGGCCGCGGGTTCAACGCGCTCACCGGCGAGACCGGCGCGGGCAAATCCATTGTGATCGACGCGCTCGGCGCGGTGCTCGGCCAGCGCACATCGCGCGAGCTCATCCGCACGGGTGCGGAGAAGGCGTTCGTCAGCGCGACGTTCAGCGCAGTTCCGGCAGATTTGCCGGGGCTCGCCGAAAACGGCTTTACGCCGGAGGAGGACGGAACGCTTTTATTGCAGCGCGAGCTGTACGGTGACGGCAAAAACGTCTGCCGCGTGGGCGGACGGCCGGTGACGGTCGCGCAGCTCAAGCGTATCGGCGCGAGCTTGCTCAATATCCACGGCCAGCACGACGGACAGCAGTTACTCGACGAAGAGCAGCACCTTGTCTACCTCGACCGCTTTGGCCGCGTGGAAAATGAGCTGGCAGCGTACTGTACGCGCTATGACGTGATGAAAGAGACGCGCCGCGCGATCGACGCGCTCAAGATGGACGAGGCCGAAAAAGCGCGCCGTGTCGACATGCTGCACCATCAGATCGGTGAGCTCGAGCGCGCGGACTTGCAGGAGGGGGAGGAGGAGACGCTCCTTGCCCGCCGCAATATTCTGCGCAACGGCGAAAAGTTCATTTCCGCCATCTCCGAGGCGGACGCCTGCCTGAACGGTGGGGACGAGGGCCTTGGCGCGGTGTCCGCTATCAAGGAGGCGGAGGATGCGCTGCGTTCACTCCGCAGCCTCGGCGATGAATTCATCACGCTCTCGGACCGCTTGGAAGCGCTGCGCTGTGAAGCGTATGACCTTGCCGAAACGATCCGCGATAAGAAGGATGAATACGACTTTTCTCCGCAGGAGCTCGACGCCGTGGAGTCGCGCTGCGACCAGCTTTACCGGCTGAAAAAGAAGTACGGCTCAAGCGTCGAGGAGATGCTTGCATATCTTGAAAAATCGCGTGAGGAATTGGATCGCATCGAGTATGCAGACGACCGTGCGCAGCAGCTCGAGCAGACGCTCAAAAAGCAGGAAAAGGCTGCGCGCGAAGCGGCGCAGGCCCTCTCCGACCGCCGTCACGCGGCGGCAAAGGAGCTTGAGGAGCGTATTTCCCGGGAACTGCGCGAGCTCGATATGCCGAAGCTCCGCTTTGCCATCGACTTTCAGGAAAAGGACATGGGCGAGGACGGTGTGGACGCTGTGGCGTTTTTGATGTCCGCCAATGTGGGCGAGGCGCTGCGCCCCATCCAGAAGATCGCGTCCGGCGGCGAGCTGTCGCGCATCATGCTGGCACTCAAAAACGTGCTGGCCGAGCAGGACAGCGTGATGACGATGGTGTTCGACGAGGTCGACACCGGCGTTTCGGGCAGGGCTGCCCAGCGCGTGGCGGAAAAGCTCGCCAAGCTCTCGCGCACACGGCAAGTGCTGTGCGTGACGCATCTGCCGCAGCTCGCGGCGATGGCCGACACGCACTTCGGCGTGGAAAAGGGCGAGGAAAACGGCCGCACGCTCACAAAGGTCGTCGCGCTCGACCGCGCGGCGCGCCGCGGCGAGATCGCCCGCCTAAGCGGGGGAGACCACCCGAGCGAGACGATGCTCTTAGGGGCGGAGGAACTGCTCTGCGCGGCAGAGAACTTTAAAAATCAACTGCTGTAAAGCAAAATCACATGGCAGAGAAAAGCGCCGCGATGCGGCGTTTTTTTGAAGAAAGGAACATCAGATGAACGAATTTGCTGAGCGCATCGAGCGGGATTTTCCGGTGCGGCGCAAGGAAAAAGAAAAAGTGGACTTCCGCACCTGGCTTGTCTACACGCTCAAGGAGCTCGGCTATTCGCCAAAGCTCGAGAGCGGGACGTCGGCGCTCTCGGCGGGCGGCAATGTGACGAATGTGGTCGTCGGCGACATCGAGAAGGCAAAGATCGTTCTCGCGGCGCACTACGACACCGGCGTGCACGAGGTCCTGCCGCCGCTCATTTGCCCGACGCGACCGGCGACGTACATGCTCTACGAGGCGCTGATGCCGCTGCTGGCGCTGGCGGTGAGCTTCCTTATTTCGTTCGGCGTGACGTTCGCGCTCAACATGCCGAATATGACGCTGCCTCTCTTTTTACTGCTGCTGGTCGTGACGCTCTTTTACCCCAAATATGGCAAGAGTGAGACGAACAACAAAAATGCCAACACCTCCGGCGTCGTTGCGTTGCTGGAGGTCGCAAAGGCGCTGACGCCGCGCTACCGCGGCGAGGTGTGTTTCCTGTTCCTCGACGGTGGCACGCAGGGGAGCAAGGGCGCCAAGCGCCTGATCCACGCGCACCCCGAGCTCAAAAAGAAGAGCGTCGTCGTGCTCGACTGCGTGGGTGAGGGCGACGAGCTGCTGATCCTGCCGGGGAAAATGAGCCGCTGGAACGACAAGCTGCTCGACACGATCCTTGAGCAGTTCAGCAACAGCGAGAAGAAGACCTGCTTTTTGAAGACCGACGGACTTGTTCACTATCCCTCGGACAACCGCGCGTTCACGGGCGGCACGGTCATCTGCGCATGCAAAAAGGTCAAGGGCTTTGGCCGCTGTATCCTGCCGCGGAAAGCGACGGGGATCGACGAGGAGAACCTGTCGCTCCTGTGCGACGGGCTGTGCAAGCTCGTGATGTATTACAATCCGCAGAATACTTGATACTTGACAAGACCGATTCTTTACGTTACAATATCCGCGTTTACGGTGATGAAGCGGAGAAGTAAGCAGCGATTTCCTGCGCAGAGAGCCTTCGGCCGGTGCAAGAAGGAGAGGAAACGTGCCGAAATACACCGCGGAGCCGGCGCCCGAACGAAGTTTTTTAGTAGGAGCGCCCCGGGAGCGCCCGTTATCGCGCGGGAGTGTGTCGGCACTCCGTGAGGCCGTTTTTGCGAGAAAACGGCGAACCAGAGGTGGTACCGCGAATTTGTTCGCCCTCTGTCCAAACGGACAGAGGGCGTTTTTTTGCTATCCGAAAGCGTCTCAAAATGTCCGAAATGAAGTAAAATAGAAATACAGGAGGAATCAACAAATGGGAATTTATGAAGAGCTCAAAGCGCGCGGCCTGATCGCGCAGGTGACGGACGAGGAGCAGATCCGCGACCTCGTCAACAACGGCAAGGCGACGTTCTACATCGGCTTTGACTGCACGGCGGATAGCCTGCACGTCGGCCACTTCATGGCGCTGTGCCTGATGAAAAGACTCCAGATGGCGGGCAACAAGCCCATCGCCCTGATCGGCGGCGGCACGACCATGATTGGAGACCCCTCGGGTCGCAACGATATGCGCAAGATGCTCACCAAGGCCGACATCGACCACAATGCCGAATGTTTCAAGCGCCAGATGGAGCGCTTCATCGACTTCGGCGAGGGCAAGGCCATGATGCTCAACAATGCCGACTGGCTGATGAAGCTCAACTACATCGAGCTGCTGCGCGAGGTGGGCGCGTGCTTCTCTGTGAACAACATGCTGCGCGCCAAGTGCTATGAGCAGCGCATGGAAAAGGGCCTTTCGTTCCTGGAATTCAACTACATGATCATGCAGTCCTACGACTTCTACCACATGTTCCAGGAGTACGGCTGCAACATGCAGTTCGGCGGCGACGACCAGTGGTCCAACATGCTCGGCGGCACGGAGCTCATTCGCCGCAAGCTCGGCAAGGACGCGCAGGCGATGACGATCACGCTGCTCCTCAATTCCGAGGGCAAGAAGATGGGTAAGACCGCGAGCGGCGCGGTGTGGCTCGACCCGAACAAGACCACGCCCTACGACTTCTACCAGTACTGGCGCAACGTGGGCGATCAGGATGTTTTGAAGTGCATCCGTATGCTCACATTCCTGCCGCTCGAGCAGATCGACGAGATGGATAAGTGGGAGGGCAGCCAGCTCAACCGCGCGAAGGAGATCCTCGCCTACGAGCTCACCGCACTCGTCCACGGGGAAGAGGAGGCCAAGAAGGCGGAGGAGTCTGCCAAGGCGCTCTTCGGCGCGGGCGGCAATAACGCCAACATGCCGACGAGCACGCTGACGGATGCCGACTTTGAAAACGGCAACATCAATGTCCTTTCGATGCTGGTCGCGACCGGCTTGTGCCCGTCCCGCGGTGAGGCGCGCCGTTTGGTCCAGCAGGGCGGTGTGACGATCGATGATGTGAAGGTCGCCTCCATCGACGAGAGTCTTGCGCACGAGCGATTCGAGGGCGAGGGCATCATCGTCCGCAAGGGTAAGAAGGTCTTCCACCGCGTGAAGGTGTAAGCAAGGCTGATTACAAAACGTAAACAAAAAATGGAGCAGGGCTCTGTGCGTTTTCAGCGCAGAGTCCTGCTTTTTTTGACTGAATACACAAGGTGGAAAACGGTGAAATGAATACGGCGAATATTCGCTGAATATCACGATGAATATTATGCAGATGTAAAGCGAATATGTGATGAATGTTGCACAAACGAGAGATAAGATCAGCTTATACTGCGGGACGGAACGGTTCCAGTGTATGCGAGAGCTGTTCCAAATGACGCTCGGAAATGCGGCACAGCGGCAGCCGCAATTCGCCGCTGCACAGGCCCAAGAGCTCCATGGCGGCCTTGACGGGGATGGGGTTGACCTCGCAAAACAGCGCACGGATCAGCTCGTGCAGCTTGAGCTGGAGCGCACCTGCCTCTAAGAAACGGTTTTTCAGGCAGAGCTGTGTCAGCTCGTGCATTTCACGCGGGACGACATTCGCGGCGACGGAGATGACGCCCTTGCCGCCAAGAGCCATGATGGCGGCGGTGGAGCCGTCGTTACCGCTCCAGACGGTGAAGCCCGGCGGGCAGAGGTTGAGGGTGTCCTGAATAAGATCGAAGTTGTCGCTGGCTTCCTTGACGCCGACAATGTTCGGATGCTTGGCGAGTGCCTGATATGTCTGCACCGTGCAGCCGATGCCTGTGCGCGCGGGGACATTGTAGAGGATGACGGGAACATCGACCGCGTCAGCGATGGCGGAAAAATGCTGCACAAGGCCGCTCTGCGAGGCTTTGTTGTAGTACGGCGTGACGGTGAGCAGCGCGTCGACGCCCGCGCTTTGCGCGGCTTTGGAGAGCGCAATGGAGGACGCGGTGCTGTTCGTGCCGCTGCCCGCAATGACGGGCACACGGCGGTCGGCGGTGCGCACGCAGCGCTCAATGAGCGCCATGCGCTCATTGTAGCTCAGCGTCGCGGCCTCGCCGGTTGTGCCGCAGACGACGATGGCGTCGGTGCCGCCTTGAATCTGGCGCTCGATGAGACGGTCGAAGGCTTCGAGATCGACACCGTCGCCGCAAAACGGTGTGACGATAGCGACGGCGCTGCCGGTAAACACACAGGGTTTCATAAAGGACTCCTTTCCATGACGCTTGACCGCCAAAACGGTAGGGGGGGAGCGGCGGCCAAAAAGAGATACAGTTTTGCTTGAAAGCAGAGGGAAACTGTCGTATAATGTAAAATACGATTCATATGGATATGTTCAGCCGGGCGCAGAGCGATCGCTTCTGCAAAAATGGCTGTGGAGGATACTATGAAAAAATGGTGCAGAACGTTCCTGCTTTCCTGTCTGCTGTGCCTTTCGCTGTGCACGCTCGCGCAGGCAACGGACGGTGAGCCGCTCCGCGTGGGGCTCAAGTACGGCTCGGACGCGATGAGCGCGGCGAACCTTCAGAATTATTCGGCCTTCGGCGGCTACGCGCTGGGGTATTTTGACGCGGACGGCAGCTTTGAAGAGCTGGGCGCACTGCCGCAGTTGTATGAAAAGATCACGGTGATGACGGACACGACCTATCACGTGCAGCTTTCCGGCACGTTTTACGATTACGACGACGCGTCGCGCACAGCGGCGCAGTACAGCGGCGGCTTCGCTGCCTACGAGGATGGCGCGTTCTATGCGCGCGCTGGCAGCTACACGAGCCTGAGCGCGGCACGGTCCGCGGCAGCCCAATACGGCGGCACGGCAGTCGGCGGCAGCGGCACGGGTGTGACGGTCATTGTGACAGGATCGGATACGATCCTCTTTGAATTCGACTGCGGTGGGAGCGAAAACCTCGGCATTCTGCCGATCGAGACGCGTGAAAAGACGGTCACGTGGTTCCGCGGCTACCGCTACTACGGCGGCTTTGAGTACCAGCGCGTGAGCGGCGGGAACATCAATGTCATCAACGTGGTGGATCTCGAGGACTATGTCAAATGCGTCATTCCCTGGGAAATGAGCAAGGACTGGCCGGTCGAGGCGCTCAAGGCGCAGGCGGTCTGTGCGCGCACCTACGCGGTCTGTCAGACGAAGCATCGCGCGCAGGGCTTTGACATCTGCGCAACGACGCACTGTCAGGTCTATCAGGGCACGGCGGCGAGCGGTGCGAATTCCGATGCTGCGGTCGACCAGACGGCGGGGGAGTACCTCTACTACAACGGAAGACTCGTGCAGGAGGCTGTGTATTATTCAAGCAACGGCGGCGCGAGCGAGGACAGCCTGAACGTCTGGGGCAATGACGTCGGCTATCTCAAAGGCAAGATCGACCCCTATGAGGGCAAGATTGCCTCGATCATCCCACAGTACAACTGGTCGACGACGTTTACCGCGTCGGAACTCACAACGCTTCTCAACAACCGCGGCTATGGCATCGGCACGGTGAAAAACGCCTATGTCTCGGCCTATACCGATACGGGCAATGTCTATTCCATCACTTTTACCGGCACAAGCGGCAGCAAGACCATCGTGCGCGAAGCCTGCCGGTCGCTGCTGAATCTGCGCAGCCAGCGCTTTACGATCAGCGGCGGCGGGAGCGAGAACGCTTACAGCGTGAATGACACGGGCGAGAGCGTCGCTCTGAGCGCGGCCAGTGCAGTCGATAGCAGCGGAAAGAGATCGGCGCTGTCCGGCAACGTGTACGTCATCACGTCGAGCGGCACATCGCAGCTTGAGCAGCGGACGACAACGTCAGGGAGCGGTAGTTTTGTGATCTCCGGCAGCGGTTACGGACATAATGTCGGCATGAGCCAGTGGGGCGCGTACTCGATGGCGAACCTCGGCTATTCCTACCGCGATATTCTGCAGTTTTATTACACGGATGTCAGCATCCGATGAGGGAAGAGAAACAACATGAAGACAAAAGATTTTGATTATTACCTGCCCGAGGAGCTGATCGCGCAGACGCCGCTCGAAAAGCGCGACGAATCGCGCCTGATGTGCCTTGACAAGGAGACGGGTGAGCTCTCACACCACCATTTTTATGAGCTGCCGGACTTTTTGAACCCCGGCGACTGCCTGATCTTGAACAATTCCCGCGTGCTGCCGGCGCGCCTTTTGGGCCAGCGCCTACCGGGCGGCGGCGCGTGCGAGGTGCTTCTGCTCATCGACCGCGGCAACAAAACATGGGAGTGCATCGTGCGGCCGGGAAAGCACCTGCGCAAAGGCGCGAAGATGCAGTTCGGCAACGGCGAGCTCAAAGCGGAGGTCGTGGACGTGTTACCTGACGGCAACCGCATGGTGAAATTCGACTTTGAGGGTATTTTCCTCGAGGTGCTCGAACACCTTGGCAAGATGCCGCTGCCGCCTTACATCAAGGAGGAATTGCAGGATCAGGAGCGCTACCAGACCGTCTATTCCAAGGTCAACGGCAGCGCCGCCGCGCCGACGGCGGGCCTGCACTTCACGCCAGAGCTGCTGGAAAAAATTCAGGCAAAGGGCGTGAACATCGGCTATGTGACGCTGCATGTCGGCCTCGGTACGTTCCGTCCTGTCAAGGAGGACGACATCGAGCAGCACGATATGCACAGCGAATACTGCGTTATCCCGCCTGAGACGGCGACGCTTATCAACGAGACGAAGGCGCGCGGCGGACGCGTGATCTGCGTCGGTACAACGTCGTGCCGCACGCTCGAGAGCTGGGCACGGGAGGATGGACACATGGAGCCGTCCGCAGGCTGGACGAGCATCTACATCTACCCGGGCTACCGCTTCAAGGTGATGGATGCACTCGTGACGAATTTCCACCTGCCGCAGTCCACGCTCATCATGCTGGTCTCGGCGCTCGCGGGCCGCGAGCACGTACTGCATGCCTACGAAGAGGCGGTAAAAGAACGTTATAGATTTTTTAGTTTTGGCGACGCTATGTTCGTTTCCTGAAATGGGGGAAGACTATGTTCAAAGTGATTAAATACGAGGGAAAGGCTCGGCGCGGTAAGTTCAAATGCGCGCACGGCGGGGAAGTGCAGACGCCGGTTTTTATGAACGTCGGCACGCAGGCAGCCATTAAGGGCGGCGTGAGCGCGCTGGACTTAAGAGACCTCAGCTGTCAGATCGAGCTTTCCAACACGTACCACCTGCATCTGCGCCCCGGCGACGATGTGGTTCGACAAATGGGCGGCCTCCACAAGTTTATGCACTGGGACGGCCCTATCCTGACCGACAGCGGCGGGTTTCAAGTATTTTCCCTTGCGGGCCTGCGCAAAATCAAAGAAGAGGGCGTGACATTCGCCTCGCACCTCGACGGCCGGCGCATCTTCATGGGACCGGAGGAGAGCATGCGCATTCAGTCGAATCTCGGCAGCGACATTGCGATGGCCTTCGATGAGTGCGTGGAAAACCCGGCGCGCTACGAGTACGCGAAGGCATCCTGTGAGCGCACGCTGCGCTGGCTGGAGCGCTGTAAGATCGAGCATGACAAGCTGAATACCTTGTCAGATACGGTCAACCCGCAGCAGATGTTATTTGGCATCAATCAGGGTGCGACGTTCGAAGATCTTCGCATCTGGCACATGAAAGAGATCGCAAAGCTCGACTGTGACGGCTACGCCATCGGCGGCCTCGCGGTCGGCGAGCCGACGCAGACGATGTACGACATCATCGACGCGGTCGAGCCCTATATGCCGCAGGATAAGCCGCGCTATCTCATGGGCGTCGGTACGCCGTCGAACATCATCGAGGGCGTGGCGCGCGGCGTGGACTTTTTTGACTGTGTGATGCCGGCGCGCAACGCACGCCACGGCAAGCTCTTCACGTGGAGCGGCTCGATCAACCTCAAAAACGAGAAGTACAAGCTCGACGAGCAGCCGATCGACGAGCAGTGCGACTGCCCGACGTGCCGGAATTTCTCACGTGCGTACCTGCGCCACCTCTTTAAGGCGGAGGAGATCCTGGCCCTGCGCCTTGCGGTGATGCACAATCTGTATTTCTACAACAAGCTGACGCAGCGCATCCGCGACGCGCTCGACGCGGGAGAGTTTGCGGCTTTCCGAGCGGAGTACAGCACGAAGCTGTCGGAAAGAGTTTGATTCTTTGGATAAACCCCTTGCACAATAGTGAAATATCCGTTATAATATCAATATCTTTTGTTTTGGAAAGGAACTTGTACTATGGATAGCATTATCTTGCTGGTTGCGATGATCGCGGTGTTCTACTTCCTGATCATCCGCCCGGAAAACAAGCGCAAAAAGCAGGCAGAGAACATGCGCAACAGCCTCAAAAAGGGCGAGCGCATCACCACCATCGGCGGTCTGGTCGGCCGCATCGTTCAGGTGAACGACGCGACGGTTGTGTTCGAGACCTCTGAGGACCGCGTCCGCATCGAGGTCGCCAAGTGGGGCATCCAGTCTGCGGAGTCGATGGAGCAGGCGGCTGCGCCCAAGGCCAAGAAGGCTGGCAAGGCGGAGAAGAAGGCTGAGGAAAAGCCTCAGACCGAGGAAGAGGCCAAGACTGTGGCCCTGCCGATTGAGGACAAGGCGGAAAAGGCTGAAAAGTCCGAGGATAAGCCCTCTTACGATCCTGAGATCAAGTAAGATCGACAACTGCATAGCATAAACAAACCTCCCCTGACATACGCTCGTGTAGGCGAATGCAGGGGAGGTTTTTGCGTGGAAAAGACGGTGAACACCGCGTGGTACGCGAAAAAATGCGCGCTGGGTACGCTTGTGTGCTGCGGCACGGAGCTGGTGCTTTTGATGCTGGCATCGGCGCTGATACTGCGCGGTGCGATCAGCGAGGAGATGGCGAACGGCGCGGTGCTGGTCTGCGCGGCGGTCGCGACGTTTTTGGGCTGCATGATCGGAGCGAGGAAGACGAGCAAGCGTGCGATGATGACGGCGGGCTGCGCGGCGAGCGCGTGGGTCACGATGCAGGCGATCGGCTTTTTTGTTTATGATGGGTTGACGCCGGAGCGGTCGCTCGAGCTGGCGGCGGCGATGGCGGTCGGCGCGGTGGCGCCGCTCCTACTACAAAGAAACGGGAAAAAGGGGAGAGGCGCCAAGGCGCGCGCCCGCCGCAAGCGCAGGTGAACATAAAGCAATAGGCGTATTCACACGTTTTTGATCGGCGGTGGAGGAAATGCGGCGCGAAAAGCTGTAACAACTTGCACAAATGGAGCAAGAGCGACGGGAAAATATGACTTTTTCTGACTTGGGTGGTGAAGCGGAGAACTGCTTCCAGATATGGGGAACGGGTACAAAAACCACCCCATATCTTGGTAAAATGACGCCGCTTTTTCAATTTGTTTCAATAGTTTACATAATACACTTTACATAATATTTTGACATAATTAACAAAAATGGGAAAAGTTGGCAATTCCGCTTGCGAAAAGAGTGCAAACGGCCTATATTTATAGGTACGTTCTATCGTTTTGCTCCGTGGGCAGAATGCCGCTTCCCTTCACGAGGGGTGACATACTTGCTGAGTCGAACGAACAGAAGAGACCGCCGCGGCGCTCTGCCGCAGCGCGTGCCTGTGCCGATGCTGGTGTTATCGGCGTTTATTGTGTTGGGTGTGATCCTTGGGTACGTGTTTGCGCTCCGGTCGCTGCAGAGCGCGGACGGCGAGCTGAAACAGTATTTCGACGCGTTTTTATCGGGCGGCGTGAACAGGCCGTTTTCGGTAAGGGCGCTGGGCGAAACGCTGTTGTGCTATTTCCGCACGCCGGGTATCGTGTTTTTGCTGGGCTTTGCGTCCATCGGCATTGTGGCGGTACCGCTCGTGTGTGCGTGCCAGGGGTTTCTTCTATCGTACTCGCTGTTCTGCTTTGCGCTCTCGCTCGGGCGGGGGAGCTTTCCGTTGCTGCTGGCGCTGTTCGGCATCCGGTTTCTGGCGGTGCTGCCGTGCACGCTGCTGCTCGGGAACGCGTCGCTTGACAAGTCCCGCGCGCTGCTGTCGCTTTCGCTTGGCGGCGGGGGACGGGGACGCGCAGTCAGCTACGGGAGCGCGTACTGGTACCGCTTTGGCATTTGTTGTGTGTGTTTATTGTTTGCCGCTCTGCTGGAGCTGTGGCTCGTGCCGCAGTTTTTGCTGCTGGCGTCGTCTTGAGCTGTTTTTTAGGAAGGAGGGGTGCGATCATGGCCGACCTTTTGGCGCAATACGAAGAATATCTGGCCGCGGAAAAGCACGCCTCCCAGAATACGCTCAGCTCCTATATGCGCGATCTGCACCAGTTCGCCGTGTATTTGGACGAGTTCCACCCCATGCCGCTGCCGCAGGTGACGCAGGAGGTCATCAGCGGCTATGTCGCCTGGATGGGCGGCAAGGGCAAGTCCGCCGCGACGATCACGCGCTCCATCGCGTCGATCAAGTCGCTCTACACCTACCTCCAGATGACCGGAGAGGTCAGCGCGAACCCGGCCAAGGGCGTTGCCGCGGTAAAGGTGGAGCACAAGTTCCCCGAGATCCTCACGGGCAAAGAGGTCGAGCTCTTCCTCGACCAGCCCCAGTGCGTGGACGCTAAGGGCTACCGTGACCACGCGATGCTCGAACTGCTGTACGCCACGGGCATCCGCGTCTCCGAGCTCATTTCGCTCAATGAAGAGGACGTGAGCCTGAGCGCGAGCTTCATCCGCGCGCAGAGCAAGGGCAAAGAGCGTATCATCCCGCTCTATCCCGCCGCCGTCAAGGCACTTTCGCACTACATGAAGGAGGTGCGTCCGCAGCTTCTGGCTGATCCGGAGGAGACGGCGCTGTTCGTCAACATGAACGGCGAGCGCATGAGCCGCCAGGGCTTCTGGAAGATCGTCAAGCACTATCAGGAGACTGCCGGCATCTCGAAGGACATCACGCCGCACACGCTGCGCCACTCGTTTGCCGTGCACCTGCTTGAAAACGGCGCGGACCTGCGTTCCATTCAGGAGATGCTGGGCCACGCGGACATTTCCTCGACGCAGATTTACACGCATGTCGTGAAAAAGCACCTCAAGGACGTCTATCAGAAGGCGCACCCGCGGGCATAAAAAGAAGAATGAAAGGCCGCTCGGAGAGCGGCCTTTTTCATGCTGTGATTTCTCGTTGCATTTCGGACAGATGTTTGATATAATTTCTAAATAAGTATCGTGGGAGGTGATGCGCGTGCGCATTCTCGGCATCGATCCGGGCATCGCCATCGTGGGCTTTGGCCTGATCGAAGCGGACCGCGGCAAAACGCGGGTATTGAATTACGGCGCGATCACCACGCCCGCGGGATTGCCGCTGGCGCGCCGCCTCGTGCAGATCGAGCAGGACATGGAAGCGCTCATCGCGCAGCTAAAGCCCAACGCCATCGCCGTCGAAGAGCTGTTCTTTTCGAACAACATCACGACGGGCATCGCCGTGGCGCACGGCCGCGGCATCATTTTGTGCACGGCGGAAAAGAGCGGCGTGCCGCTCTACGAATACACACCCATGCAGGTCAAGCAGGCGGTCGTAGGGTACGGCCTTGCCGAAAAAAGACAGGTCATGGACATGGTCAAGCGCCTCTTAAAGCTCAAGGCCGTGCCGCGTCCTGATGACGCGGCCGACGCGCTGGCCATTGCCATCTGCCACGCGCGCAGCGCCACGTCGCTCCTGAGCCGCGTGGGCGGGAACGACGTCAAGCAGACCATTTAAGCAGGAGAGAGGCAGTTTATGTTTTATTATGTCAGCGGAACGGTTGCGCATGTGGAGCCGTACCTCGCCGTGATCGACTGCGGCGGCGTGGGCTACGCCTGCAAGACCACCAGTACGACGATCTCACAGCTGCAAGTGGGTAAAGCAAGCAAGCTTTACACCTATTTGCACGTGGGTGAGGGGATCTTTGACCTTTACGGTTTTGCCACGCAGGGTGAGCTCGGGAGCTTCAAGCAGCTCATCGGCGTCTCGGGCGTGGGGCCGAAGGCGGCGCTCGCGATACTTTCGGTCTGCACGCCGCAGGGGCTTGCAATGGCCGTCATCACGGGCGATGAAAAGGCTCTTATCGCCGCGCCGGGCATCGGCAAGAAGATCGCCCAGCGCATCATCTTAGAGCTCAAGGATAAGCTCGCCAAGGAGCAGCAGGAGATCGGTATGCCGACCGCCCCCGGCATCGTTGCGGGTGAGAAGAGCAAGGCCGTCGAGGCCGCCGCCGCGCTCGCGGTGCTCGGCTACACGCAGCAGGACATCGCGGTCGCGATGAAGGGCGTGGACGTGGAAAACTTACCGCTTGAAGAGATCGTGCGCCAGAGCTTAAAGAAAATGGTAAAGTAATTTCATCAAAAGTCCGCAGGACTTTTGATGAGCAGGAATACGCGCCGCTTTGTGCCTCGGTGAGCCGCCGCGGGCGGGCTCATTCGACACTCGCTTTGCGCAAGATGTGATTTGCCACGCGCACGCCCCAGGGCGGCCTCTCTTGCCGCTCTGCGGCAATTCACCTTCTGTCGCGGCAAATCACGATCGAATTTAGTTTGCGCCGCGCGCGGCGCAAAATCTGCGATGCTTGATTAAAGGAAGTGAGCTTTTGAGCATTGATTTTGGAACCGACATTTATGAAGAGCCTATCGTGGCCAAGACTTTCCTGAGCGAGGACGCGCAGGAGGGCTCGCTGCGCCCGAAGACGCTCTCGGAATACATCGGGCAGGAGAAGGCGAAGGGCAACCTTGCCGTCTTCATCGCGGCGGCGAAAAAGCGCGGCGAATCGCTCGACCACGTGCTGCTGCACGGCCCTCCGGGCCTCGGCAAGACGACGCTCGCGGGCATTATTGCCCAGGAAATGGGCGTGAACATCCGCATCACGTCCGGCCCCGCCATCGAAAAGGCGGGCGATCTTGCGGCGCTGCTCACAAACCTGAGCGAGGGGGACATCCTGTTCGTCGACGAGATCCACCGCCTGAACCGCAGCGTGGAGGAGATCCTGTACCCCGCGATGGAGGACTACGCCATCGACATCATCGTCGGCAAGGGGCCTAGTGCGAACTCCATCCGCCTCGATCTGCCGCACTTCACGCTCATCGGCGCGACGACGCGCGCGGGCCAGCTGTCCGCGCCGCTGCGCGACCGCTTCGGCGTCACGCTGCGCCTGGAGCTTTACACGCCGCAGGAGCTTTCGAAAATCGTCACGCGCTCGGCGAGCATCCTGAATGTCGACATCGACCCGACGGGCGCGCTGGAGATCGCGCGCCGCTCGCGCGGCACGCCGCGTATCGCGAACCGCATGCTGCGCCGCGTGCGCGACTTTGCGGATGTGCGGGCCGACGGCGTCATCACGAAGGAGGTCGCGGACGAAGCGCTCCGCGCGCTCGAGATCGACGACCTCGGATTAGACCCCATCGACCACCGGATGATGCACGCCATCATCGAAAACTACGGCGGCGGGCCCGTCGGCATCGAG